>Ga0194135_10000640_pt1 | contig 20566 bp, 19 predicted proteins | sample LitLau_LLRF_2013_FD_134024 | JGI IMG/M metagenome (GOLD analysis project Ga0194135, IMG submission 134024) | Freshwater sediment microbial communities in response to fracking from North America - Little Laurel Run_MetaG_LLRF_2013 (version 2) | ecosystem: Environmental > Aquatic > Freshwater >...
ATATATATATATATATGGAATATACGTATGTTCTTGGAAACATGCAAAACTTGACTCACGTGCGGTTTATTATCACAAAAATACCATTTATATCACTTAACTGGTTAGTTAATAGGTTAAGAGAAGAATAGGTTGAATGAGGTTAGAGCTTGACTACTTACACTTACTACGATCCCAAAACGAGACGTTTAAGCACCAACCACAATTACATACAATTACCTACAAGGTATATATGAATATAACGATATAACGTCTATGATGTTAGTTAACAAGACCTGTCAACTAGTGACAGTGTAACAACAGGGCAGGGATTAATATTTAAAACGAATTTGTCAATATTAGGCCTCAGTTTACAAATCGTTATCATCAAGTCAAACCGTTATTGTTAGTATTATGTCTACATTCATGATTTATGAGGTAATTGCATGTTGATACCTGCGTTCCAGTTGGGGCAAATTGATCCGGCATGTTTGAGGAGTTAACACTTTGAGAGTATGAGTATGAGGACAGGAAACCACATCTGTCACCGACACTGGAAGAGACAACCCTGTGTCGACAATCCGAAAAGGAGAGAATGTCTCATTTATTTTGGCCCTGAAATGAAGTGGAGACTTTTGACACTTTCCACTGTTCATATTCCATAGTTCTCCTTGAGGACAGCATTTTTTCCACGGAGTTTTACCCCTCACACAAAGCCTCGCGTGTTTCTCATTCCTTAAACACATCAAAAGAAATGTAATATTGAGTTAACCTGCAGCTTGACACGAGTCACAGCTTTTCTTGTAAAAACTTCTGCAATAGCTAGTATATATAGTTCTTTAGAAATATTCGTTCGAAACCACTTACTGTTCAATACAAAAGTCTTCTGAGGGATAAAAGACATCGCCTATTGCTAGAAAGCCATCGTCTGTTAAGTTGACAGGGTATTTGGTACTTCCAGGACAAACTTTGATCCAACTGGGAGGTTTCCAGTCCCTGAAATGAGCAAGCTCCCCTTCGTCAATAACACCGTTTGACTTTTGATTCGACACATTTTTCATGTAGGCTTGATAGAGCAACTCAAACTCAGTGTCGGAAGTATCACACCTTGGATAATTATGACTTCGAATTCTGTCAACACTGTTGTCTCTTTTTTCAACGACAACTCTGCACTCGCAGAGCACAAAACAATAAAATGACAAACAACAAACAAAAGGAAGAAAATATCTGAAAGACTGAGAAATCGATGTACACATTGTCTACTGAGATTTAAAACAATCCTCTGCAGAGAAAAGTGCAAGACATGATAGTAATAACCTTCAATTTCGTAAAAATAAATTTCTGGTTACAACTGAAGCAACGACCACCATGCAGGTTGACTTCTCCGTAGAACATAGTAATAACAGAATAAGATGTTCCCTGAACTTCCAGTACATTGCAAAATCAGTAGAACAAGTTTTGAGACGAAGAGACTACGACGATGAAACGAAGAGCAAGCAAGCTGCTGTATCTTATCACAGGGTTATTATTATGACAGGAGGTTAATTCACGCTAATTCAGAATGATAGCTGATTCTTAAGAGATTCCCGATAGAAGAAGAATGACGGTATTTCTACACGATAACGTTCATGGATAAAAAGCGAACTTGGAACTGGTAAGACTCCTGTAGTCGGAATGGAAGCATGAGAAGCTTGGAGCAGAGAAGTCTACCAAACCTATTGTCATGCGTTTGGCAAAGATCTTACAGACGAAGCAGAAAATGAGATCTCCAGCTCAGAAATCCATCCACAACAGAGTCACAGAGTGATAGGTCTCTAGTAATACTTTGAACTTGTTTGCGAATATTTAGTGGGAGTGTACACATTTATTTATTCCAGTTTCGGCAGTGTTTTATACGGTATGGATTAAATACAGAGAGTATATACTGCCTCCTGGGTTTCGGCTTATCTTTTTGCTTGCATTAAAAATGGCTATATAATCTTTTCTCATGAATAGAAATTAAGAAAAAATAAGCTCAAACAAACTTCGTCGTCTCTTATTCTGTAGGGCCGTCGTTTACCATTAGCCAATTTAGCGAATGCATTTCATTTATCTTTAATATATTTCTCAGCTTTTAGCAAAATATCATTTATTAGATGAATTGCAATTGTTTTTTACATGGAATTACTTAATTTTTACGAGACTTGAAAGCCTCAACATGAAAGACTTAGAAAGGGATCTTGAGGCTGGGATTTCCGTTTTTTCCATGCTCCAGATTGAAACACATAAATCATTGGTTTACGTGCAAGGTTTTGTTATTATTAGGTTTGGGAATAGAAACGATTTTCAAGGGAACAATTTTGATTTCCGTTGACCATAAAAGTAAGTAGGATGAATCGCCATTTAGTCTAATGGGATTTCGAAGACGTGTACGTGGAAATCCTTATGCTCATCCTCCTTGACTGCATTTTCTTGCATCGCAAGTATAAGCCCTTTAATGTAAGGATGTTATATAGCAGCACTTAAGTTCCCGGATTTTAGCCCTTAATGTACACAACTTGACATGAATTAATCCTTAAATTAATTGTGAATACATGAAAATAGTCCACTCACCGTTTTGGTTTTACCTGTTCAAAACTGCACTTTAAGTAGAAAGGAAAACCCCACTTGAAAGTCAAAAGGAATACCTGGCATGACTTGTCAGAATCAGATAAACAAATGTAGCAAAGAGATTTAAAAGGTGAAAGGAAATATGAAAAGGTAAATCCGTAAAAGGTTTTCGTTTCATTCATCATCCTGAATTTGTTTCGCCCAAAATCTTCATTAGACTACGTTGTGTAAACTTGAGAAGCAATGACGTGTGGGCTTCAATACCTGAATTAGAGTCCTGGAAATTTAAATAAGGACAGGAAAGACATAGGTTGTAGTGGTAACTTATATATTTATAGCTTGCAACTCATGCATGACACTAATATTTCGTCTCTGGGTAATAGGTGGGAATTCGAAACAATGCCATCAAATTACGTGTGTTCTATGATGGTCTGTCATATAATACGTGGCAGGTCCAAAATCAGGCGTACAATTTCTAAAACTCCACATCAAAGAGACAGAAATAATAGGAAGAATGATGACAAGATGAGACATTTGAAAATTTGAAATTGAATCTCAGGTTGTCAACCCTCGAGGAGTACTTTTGGTTTTGTTTTAATCTTCTTTTGCAGCAGGCTTGTTAATTTCAGAGCAAGCCTCACAAACAAACCGTTCAATAACGTTCAAAGTTCACTTCTTGCATGAATCTTCATTGACTTGTAAGTCTTTGCTTCATTATGTTGGTTTATTTCTGATTGCTTACTATTGGCGCTGTCTCTGCCTAGAGAGTGTCGTAGTCAGTAGTGCAAAGGCCACGTAGACTTCAAAGATTACTTTTGCATTGTATAATTCATGCAATTCCCAGGGATAAAATAGCAATTTTATTTTCCATTTACAGATTTCATGACAAGACGTGCTTTAGTTATTTAAGCCTGGCAATAAGTTCAGTGTCACATTCTTACACGTGAAGACATTATAGAAACCTTGTAGACATCAGAGAATATTTCGGTAAAAAGACTAGAACTACAGAGTATTATGAATATCCCCGAGTTCAAAGTCTACTTGGCACTATTCCCCCGAAGACTCACATGGCATTTTCGCACTCAATTCTTCTTCTTCCAAATCCTTGTATTCATTTTGCTTTCATTTTTCTGCTAGTTCCCTAAAGTGCACTGCCTCATTACATTTGCAGCGATATAGAACTGCAGAGAACCGAAAGTAGGTACAAATATATACCTATGTCTATAATATACAATATAAACATATTGAAAATCTAGTTATACTGATAGTCCTTATAAATCCCTTTAGATCGTTGTTAGCAAACGAAACTCTTAAAGGGATTTGTGTTTCCCCGAACCAAATCAAATCCAACTCATCCAAAGTAAGCTTTCACAAAACCATTCGTCTGGGGACACTACCGTACTGCTGCTGATGGTAAGTACTTTTCTTGCACGAATTTCTTGTCAATCCTGAGGAGAGACTTATTTAAGTCCTTCATCTCTACCTCATTCGTGTGTCGCAGGCGATGCAACAGCCAAGAAAACATGAGGTTTCTCAAAAGATCCAAAAGTACATTCCCCACCATCATTTCTATCCTCAAGCTATAACAGTGCAGTATTATAGTGTAAATATGGGGGAGAAATCCCCAGTGGTATAAACCAAACTGGGTGAAAATCTTCAGAATTTATCCAGGAAGGCTTAAAGCTATGAAAAACTTGTGTAAATCACGACAAAACAGTCGGTAGTCGTCAAATGTATATTAACAAGACGAGAAAGTTGAGAAGAAAGATTTCTACAAAAAGAAAGTAGGACATAAAACGGAGAAAGGCATGTGTGACAATTGAGCTGTGTTAGGCAACAAGTTGGTATATACATAATAATAATGATAGTTCGTTGCATTTCCTCTCTCTTTCCCTCATCTCCTCTTCTATCAGCTTCAGGCAGCCTCACACATATATCACACATCACATATATATATATATATTATATAATATATACATCCTACTTCCCTGCCAAATATGGTTTTCTCGTACAAAAAGTACTTTCCTTTTAGCTCCTTCACTTAGTCGTTTTTAAGGGTCTCCTGGAACTCGGACTAGTCAGACTGGTATGTCGTATAAGTTTACAGTAAGTGTGTAGGAGGTTCTTCTACGTTGTACATTCGCCTTTTTTTGCTTAAAGTTCCGAGGAAAGATAAATTACAGCATTGCTCAACCGCTCATGGAATCTCATCCGTAGGACATACGCCCTGTATAGCGATGGAGTTAGGGTAATGCTAAATTAAGACAAATGTTTGTTCTATCCGTTGTTGCTCCAATAACTTTGGGTCAAATTGCCAGGCCTAGATTCTTTTGAGTATTTATTATTCCGACCTTTTTATGAGAGTTTGTAGGAGGACGAGAGTGTGCAAGACAGAGTTGCACAAGTACAAGAGTCTCTTGGATGGGAAACGACATTTTTGCAAAGCACCTAATTTGCAATGACATTTTAAAACAAAGTTTTTACTTCCTTAATGGGAGCAAAGCTTTTTTGACTGCGCAAACAATTTATTACGTGCCTAAAGCCAGGGAGGATTTTCATTAAGTTTCTATCTCCAGTCGTGTGTATAAGTGGATAAAATGTTTTGGAGGAAATTGTTCAGTTCACTGGGTTTATAAAGAGATGATTTCCCTTGTTGCGCTTTCTTTTTAAATGTACACAATATACGTACAAGGGAGTTTTGTACTAAAGTTAGTTGCTTCCAGAGTCGGCCATTTTCAAAGGATTCTACTAATATATGGGATATTCCGCTTACAAAAACAACGCATTGACCTTCATTGAAGGACTTCATGTAATCTGAAAGTATCACTGTCAACCTGTTTAATTGCTTCTACGAAGGAAGGAAAGAGTAAGAAGACGATGATGAGGGTGAAAGCAAATTGAAGTGCAAACACTTCAAACAACCGTATAATATGTCATTAGGCCTTTTGCCACACAGAAATTCGAGCCATAAGTGTCATGCTTTGTGCCGTCTCCCAAGACTCCTCCGCTGTTATTGTTTGTAATGACCACCGGAGTGATATCTCCTGGAAAATCAATATTTTTCATACAAAACGCAAATTCAGAAAAACAATTCCTTCGAATTTCGTCAGTAAATCTGTGTTATGAATGATTCCCGGAATGATCTCTGTGTACTTTGCGATTTGCATCAATATGTTATTCTACTCACGAACTTCTATTATGTATAGGGAATCTTGAGTGTAAGTCCAATATTCGACATATTAGAATCTCATTAAATTGGTAAAATCTACATAATCATCTCCTTTGTTTTACGCTGCAATTCAAAACCTAATTGTGCGAGTATTTCATCAAACTACTTTCAAGCTACAATGCTGTTGAGAGAGCAAATTAAGTAGCAAAACGAGACAAAAGTAATTAAATAGCGATTGACTGGCACTTTGCAATTTGAGATGCTAAAGAACTAGATCAATAATTTGCTGTGCAATTATTTTAATATTAGCTGAGGGCTGAATGATCGAAGTTGTATAATACAGATAGGATGGAAGGAGTCTAAACGGCTAACTCTGCTCACAGTAAGGAATAGTACCTGTCTGCTGAAGATCAATTGATATGTGTTAAATACATCTGTATACAGCAAACTTCATCTGATCTCCTTTGCATGCAAATTCACCGTGTGACTAACGCGTGATACTGTTCACGTTTTTACCCTCAATCAAGTTCAAAGTTATTCCGTTTTTCTTTTGACTAGTCTAACTAAGCCACTTATTGATACTTCACCACCGTAAAAAGGTGATGAGATGATGACGAGAGCATTCAATCCATCTTTTAGTCTAAAGCTATATATCTTGTAACTAGAGGGTACTTTTTACGGTATGGTTTTTATGTAAATCACGACTGCAAATACAAGAAAGCTTCCTCGCTTACATAAAATGCTTATATAGCATCCCAGTTGAAAAAGGTACCAAGCCGGTTGTCGGGTCTCGCTTCGCTTCATTTTGTTGTCTGCTCCTGCATAGCAAATGACAATCGGCTATTCAATCTCGTTTCTTGTACCAAGTCTCATTTGAAACTGAATATTATTCCTACCTAAATATATCCTCCGTACTATTCAGATAAGGAGGCAACTGCATCCAAAAATAGTTTCCATACATTCATCAGGATTCCACAACGCTTCCTGAATCCTCATACAACTTCCGTATCATTTCCTTCATCACGGTAGCTCGAAGATATCAAAAATTATTGCATCATTTTTATCCGTGATCGCATCTTACATTCACTGCATTCCTCTCTCAAGACGAAAGTCAGTGGAGCTCGAGGGGACATCGTCACAATCCATCAATCTAGTAAGTGAACACTTTGCCGGAAGTAAATCACTCCCCCCTTTTACAAAAAAAATCCATTCATTCCCCATTCGAATTTCAAATCATCTTGAAAGGTATTTCAACTTTTCTTTACTCAGCATTCCCATATGTAGTACAGCCAACCAGAACTTATACGTCATATGAAAAAGGGCACAGGGTCATGTATAAAACCGAGTTCCGTATGCTTTGCAAATATACTTAATCAGGATTGTAGGAAGTACAAGAACAGAGAACCTACAAATGCATATGCCCTGAAATCGGGTTATAGACAAGTTAAGATCGGTTGTATAGTAATAAACACTATAAACAAAGCTGAGGCTAGCCTAGTTATCAAGTTAATTGTAAGAGTTTGAAACTATATGAAATTCAGCATAGTGAAATTAAAAAGTCATTCACATCAAGGCCGACCTTGGTATTGTCGCTTATTGCCATATTGCACGTTGCACATTCCCTGGTCTCATAAAATGACTTATTTGTTCCAACATCTTCTTTGGCTGACATTTGCACAAGCTTACTGCTCTTTCCTTAAACAAACATGTATACTTTATGTTCTTTTATACAAACTAACTAAAATTGAAAAAACCTAAAGCTCTTGGTTACTGACACTCTGGGCGTCTTGCTTTTTATCAGCCACTCTGCACATGCAACTTAAAAATGCCACGTGAGCGTAATTCCGTGCATGACTATGTTGTTGTACACCGTACACCTACAAGATATCCTATCAAATGCTTTTTCACGTGCTGTATAGGATTAGTAGAATCCTCATTTCCCTTTTCCAGTACAGATTACAGACCTACGACTTCTTAAACACAGCCGTTACAGAGACAGGTGGGTTCCCCCGTGAACTGGAATGTTTATTATTCCAATCTAAACAAGTTATAATTGTCTAATTTAGCTAGATATGCAAACTCCAATGGATGTAGTAAAAGCAGATCACTAAACTTTAAACCCTTGTACAAGCTTCCATTGAACTTTTAATTTGTCTTCCTCACATTCCTCCTATACGCCTAATTACAAAAATCTCGTCTTAAACAAACAAGCAAATGCTCCTGAGCCAAATAGCAAAAAAAGCTTCTGCAAAACTACAACCAAGAAATAATTACACGCTTTCTCTCTTTAGTTCTTCTCCGTTCAATACACCTCTGCTTGTATTATACGTATAAAAGTATCATGCGAATATTTCATGATCCCTACAAATGATCTCTATGCAAATACTTTTCTTTTATATATATCTTTGCCCTAACTAAACGCTCCTTGTGCGTAGTACAAATCCATTGGCATCTTATTAATCTATTCGTGTACATCTCTCTCTCTAATCCCATTCACCGAAACATTGCCATTCATTCCTCCTGAATCTATAAATGAACCATCGTTTTATACTCTAATACCTCTCTGCTCTTGTTATCAGCCTCCACACATTGACACTACTATATAGTACTACATACATCTTACAAGCCTCTATATACTCTATACAAATTCTATACATATATTCCCACAATATCCTGTAACTAGAAGTAAACACAACAGCATTTAATACTCAAAGCTGACAAAAGACTAACGGCTGAACAACAAGAACACAAATGATACAATTAAAGTAGTAGAATTGACAAAACTGACTGGTGTAACATCCTCCGTGCATGTCTATATAATATAACTCCATTTCCCACACACTCATACTTCGATTTTTCATTCCATATGGTTCAACAGGAAAAAGAGAATGCCTCCTTAACTTTAGATATCATTAAACCTAGGAACTTTTTACACACAATACACAAACACACACAAATACATTATCCCAGTATCATGGCATATAGTTATGGCCTTCTTTCCTCTGGTTGTGTGGAGCAAAGCCATGTACACTCATTTCGCAGAGCAATACAAAGCTTATTATGGCTTTTTAAGCAATATTGCATGTACACGTAACAAATGAGACTCTCTCGTGTCTTGTGGAAATTCATACAGAAAGTTACATCAGCCAAAGTCTACGTAGACACACACACACACATTTCCCAAGTATTTTCCCCACACAAATCCGTTATTATCCACATTTGCTTCATTCTACACGAGTCCTCCACGTACGTAGTGCTATATTGCACTGACTTGCCAGCTATTTAATGACCGTAGTTTCACTCCACCGAGTCTCATTCATACTACAGCCTTCACTCTATCCATTCCTCCGTTAATTGTCCTTACAGTCACATTTAAACTGTACTCAGAGTACACACACGCGAGTTATCATTATTATTTATATAGAGAGTGTGCTGGAGCAGTTCAGTAGGGACACCTGCAACTGGAAACCAGGAAACGTGGAAATTCCTACGAAAATAATCGATTTTGGGAAAACACTTTCTCTTCATCTTTCTCTGCTGTTGCATCAGCCAGGCCATTTCCACCACCACCACCGCCACCACCACGCAAAAGGCACGAGAGCATTTGGAGTATTTTGGAGTAGAAGTTCAGAAGAAGAAGAAGGCGAAATTCTGTCTGTGTCCCATGTGACATGACCTACAAAAATACTAAAAACAAAAACACTTCAAATCGCATCTTATCATTGACGCAGATAACTTTAAAAACACACATCTTGGTTCATTCATTAGTTAGTTAATAGTAAATAGTGGTGATCGAGTTCAAAATAACATTGCGACAGGAAAGTTGCGTCGAGTTGCTGCAAAAACAAGTGACGTCACACTCTGTGTACAAGTGTATAGTACATAAAGTGTGTGTAATTTATTATTGTTCCAGAGAGAGTATTTAAATGAGAAGGACGACGAGAGTTGCTGAAGAAGAAGAAGTGAACTTGATCATTAAGTATAACTTTAAGTATTCATTGCGAGGATAATCAATTAAGAAGAAGGAGAGAGGAGTAATTAATTCTGAAGAGGAGAGTCACAAAGAAGTACAAGAAGGAGTTCCAAAAAAGGGTTCCAACCGGTGAAGGCGAAGGCGAAGAAGTTCTTTGGAAGTGGAGGAATTAATTCTTATGAACAAAATGAAGTCAGAGGATATCTGGATTTTCGCTTATGGGAGTCTTTGTTGGCGTCCGGGATTCGAGTACGAGGAAATGGTCCTGGGTCACATCAAGGGATTTGTCAGGAGGTTCTGGCAAGGAAATACAGTCCATAGGGGAACTGTTGAGAAGGTATGGATATTTACAAAGCATTTTAAGTACATTCTGTTGGAAGTTCAAGGACGGCATTGAAATAAGGTGAAGGATAAGTGAAATTAATATTTACAATTGGTTCTTTGTTTTATTGCAGCCCGGAAGAGTAGCCACGTTGATTTCTGAGTCTCATGTAAGCTCACGGTCCTTACCTTACATTATTATAGCTAGTGTGTATGTAATCACAAGCTGCATACAATGTACAATGGAATATTATGAATGTTGACATTTAATCAGGGTCATTATTTGTATGATGTTATTACAGGGGGAGACGTATGGATGTGCATTCAGAGTTAGTGATGAGAAGGCTGGAGCAACACTGCGATACTTGGAGAATAGGGAAACTAAATTAGGAGGATATGACTCGAAGATAACTCTTTTCTATCCTTGTGAAGCTGACCTTCCTCCAGTTAAAGCGAGATTGTACATTGCTCTTCCTGGAAATGTTGATTGGAGGGGCCCTGGAAAGCTTGTAGATATTGCTGATGAGGTAAGTAGTAGTAGACAATGTTGGGAATCCAGTCGATTGTTCTTTTTGAGTCGACCTAAAAAATCCCCGAGAGATATGAAATAATATCTGCTTGTGTAAGTCAGGATTAGTGGAAAGAGAGATTCGTGTTGCGTCAGAATTCAGGGAATCATTAGTACTACAAGATTCCAAGTTACATTGTGTAATCGCGGTATGATGGTGGTTAATGTTGCGATTCAGTAGGTTAGCTCGTAGAGTTGGAAGTGCTCACCTTTCCCAGTTATTCCCAGTAATATTATCCGCGATATGTGACTGTAATGGAAATAGGTTTTGACTTAGAGTGAAACTGATACTCGTTGTATCTCTGGCTGTAGCTTATTGCAGGAGATTATGTAGAAAAACATTGAGGTCGAGAGTCAGTAAAATTAACAGTAGAAAAGGACAAGCAATGTGCATTAGGATAGCTTGACTGGTACACTCTCGGGGCTAATTACAACTCAGCTAACAAACTCTCCATTATTCCCAGTTTTCTTATCTTCTGTTTGTATATTTCAGGTACTTCTGGCCACTGGTGTTTGCGGATCAAACATTGACTACGTCACTGATCTAGCCGACTTCCTCCGGTCGAATGATTTCAAGGATGATCACTTGTTTGAACTGGAGAGCATCCTATTGGAAAAATTAAAGCTTGGAGAAGTAGAAGATGAAATCGACACTGATAACTCCTCATCTATGTCATTTTGTTCGAAGGAATCCTCATCAGCATCATCATCAGATCTGGAACTGCTGGATGACAGTATATGACCTCATAGAAATCGTACAATTAATCTAAGAATACTACTAGCAGCTGTAATTGCCTTTGTTTATACTGAAATGAGATCTACTGTACTTATTTATGATCGTGATATTATTATCATAATGCTTCCAGTTTTGTATTGCCACGTCCTCGACAATATTGTATTATCACTGCATTCACACCGTATGTGTACGTTTCGGTCTCAGCCTCGTACCTCTCAACGCCAAATTATGGAATAGCTCTAAGACTCGACAACCAAACTAAAACGCTGTCACGAATTGCTCGATTGCTATGATTATCAATTGATTAATTTTGCAGTGTCATCATTGTATGAAGGTTTGTCAGTATTAAATTTGCAATGATAGCTATTTTGTGAACGAAACTTAAACTTGCGATATTTGTCTATTTTATTTGCAATTCTACTTTTGGTGACTCAAAGCATATTTATTCGCACTGATGAACTTAACGTATGGGAATATAGCAAAGTCCAGATCGAGTTTACTTAACTCATATTTCTCATCGATTGTACTCAGCCCCAGCCCCTCATCAATATTGTCAGCCATATTCAATTACTAGAACAATAAGAGTCACAGGGCGCAGTTGAAACTTCATCTGTTAATGAATCTTCTCTAATTACGTAAACATCTGAACCTTGGCACTATTTGACTACAAAGTTGTATTACAGTGTAACTAATGTTATTAGATTTCAAAAATGTTCTTGTTCTTTGACACATTTTCATTGGAGTCCTTGTTATTCCAGTTCCAAATGCCAGAGTATCTTCATTCTATTAACTCTGTGTTTACTTGCATTGAGATGACACGATAAAATGACAAAATGTTTGCTTATGAACAGCGATAATATGTTCATTCAAGGTAATCAGAGCTAAACTTATCTTCTCTAATGAATCTGAATGTTTCCAGCTCTGTTAACCTATTTACTTTGTTGTATCTATATATTCAAAGAGTACAACACTTTCATATTACTTTTCAGAGTACCTTTGTCAATTTTATTTATCATTTCCGAATCAGTGAAGGTTATTTATACCAGTGCTTTACATGACATAGGTCTGGGGATACAAAAAGTGATAAAAATAGAAATCTTGATAAGCGCCAGCCAAGACAATCAGACAATCCAGATTGATTACTTGTAAGCATATTCATCATCTGCGAAGTCCCTTCTGTGACATTCGCAGTCGCAGTTATGACGATGATGATGGTGGCGGACAGGCCGATGAGACTCCGGATGCCACTCAGAATGCTGAACTGGTGGAGGAAAATCGCGACTGCAACATCTGCTCTCCCGTTTTTGATCGACATTTTTTGAAGACTGCCTGGCTTGGGATCTTCTTTGAGGGACAAAGTCCCGATTGAAGTTTTCTGATTGTCTGAATTCAGATCTTCTTTGGGGAACAAATTCCTGGCCAAAATTTTCTGACGGTTTCCCGAATTCGGATCCTCTGTGGAGATCATAGTCTCGATTGAAATTTTCTGAAGATTCCCTGAATTCGGGTCTTCTTGCGGGCGGAGCAAAGTCCCGGACGAACTGTCTTGAGGATTCTCTCAAGCCAGATCTTGTGTAGGGAATAAAGTCCCGGTTGAAATGTCCTGAGGATTGTCCTGAGGATTGTCCGAATTCGGATCTTCTTGAGGGAACAAATTCACGATTGAAATGTTCTGAGGATTGTCTGAATTCGGATCTTCTTGAGGGAACAAATTCACGATTGAAATGTTCTGAGGATTGTCTGAATTCGGATCTTCTTGAGGGAACAAATTCACGATTGAAATGTTCTGATTCCCGGAATTCCGATTTACTTTGGGGAACAAAGTTCCGATTGAAATGTTCTGACGGTTTTCCGAATTCCGATTTACTTTGGGGAACAAAGTTCCGATCAAAATGTTCTGACGGTTTTCCGAATTCGGATCTTCTTCGGGGAACATAGTCTCGATCGAAATTTTGTGAAGATTCCCTGAATTCGGTCCTTCTTTGAGGGACATAGGCCCCATCAAAATGTCCTGAGGATTGTCTGAATTCGGATCTTCTTTGGGGAACAAACTCCTGATAAAAATTTTCTGAGGGTTTTCCGAATTCGGATCTTCTGTGGGGAGCGAAGTGCTCGTGGTCGAAACGACTTGACACATGTTTTGCAGCATACGGATTTCTGTATACTTCATCGCACAGAAAATGGTCACAGCTGCTCGGAGAACCAAACGTCTGTGAAGACAGCGAAAGATTATAAGTTTTTAATCAATGCATATGGCTTTAGTACAATCTGTAATGCCTCACCTGGTCACTGTCACTGTTACATGGCAATGATGATTGGGAAGCTGAGATGAATCTTTTGTACGACTCTTTAATCTTCGCCTTAATTTCCGGAACAATGATTGGCGCCGTATGAACTTGCAAAAATTTTGGTATTTTTGGCTTACGAATTTTAACTTTCGCCCTGATCCCCTTATGCAAGCGTTCAGTTATCTCTTCCATCGAAACTCTGTTCTTATCTGAGGGGCCTGTGGTGTCATCGATTGAACTTATCACAACATTAATCTGCTTCATCCTATCTCCTGGTGGTGCTGGCCGATCTTTCTTCTTGATTGGAGTTCCAATGCCAACCCACGGTGGTCGATTCGACAGGTCCAAGGGCTCTTTCTTTCTCCTTATCGTACTCACTTTATTGTATGCCTCGGTATTTTTGGCCTCTTCACCATGCTGAGATCTGATGATGTCATGATTATTGTTATGATCATGCTCATTTCTCTGTGAATTATTTGAGACTTTCCCTGTCAGAGATGGATTCCGGTCCTGGAACTGCTTCGATGCTGACGACATTTTATTGACTGGCTGGCGTGCGTAAATGAATATTATTACAAAATAAATTATAGGATTATGCTCTGACACCTGAAATCTCAGCCCATTGCAACGAGCTATTTGATAATCAATTGAATCAATTGTGGCCTTGGGAATAAAAAACAGATTTATCTCATTGGAATTCAACAATAAATAATAAGCACGTCATATTTATTATTTAGCAAAAATATATTCGATTATATTCCAGCCAACTCTTCACCCACATTATCTAAAGCTTTGGCTCATAATTTGGTAAAATGCGTTAGTAAAATTCAGTTACACAGACACTAAATAGTTAACAACTTTAGATATAACGTATTAAATATATAGCTCGTGATTAAGTACACAGTTAGTATCTAAAAAGTAAACTTTTGATTCATGATTAAACATTTCTACAATTACTTAACCATAATACAATTGATAACATTCTGTTCATAGTAATCGATGAATAAATTCATCCAAAAGATCATTTCATCATGCAGTCTCATTCATGTATAGTTAGCGAATTAGCAACAGATTACTACTTGTAATTATTGCGGATCTGGACAGATTCCCGATAGCTGGTAAAAGTGTAGAAGCATTTTTGGATCGAACAAGTTTTTCTTCACACAAAGATTCCCTTTCACATGAAACACAAATCTTAACCTCAGGAATCATCACCAGGATGAAGTAAAGGATGAATAGCCGGCACATAAAATTCCTATCTTCTTATCTTATGCAAGAATCCCAGTCAGAGAGTTTCGCACAGAGTTCGTGAAGATCAAGGGTCAACCGCATAACATTTTACCACATAGAACAGAAAGTAGAAAAGAAAATGTTCTCACCAAATATCTCCTCAAATAATGAAGCAAGAAAAGTAAAAATTCCGACAATGTGAATTTCTATGAATTAAGATCGTTTACAACGCGTGGGATGCACACAGAACTAGTCTTGTCTATAAATCTCGTGGTTAATCGACATTTCCCTAACAAACTTCCTTTAAATTTACTTCCACTAGGGCATAATAATTTCTGCAGACAAATATCATTAAACAGAATCTTCCGCATAAGCCACACCGAGTCATAATCCCATGGAAAGAGTTGCATCTACAAATCTCAAAAGTGATCCACAGGCTAAATTGTAGTTGTGAAGATGCAAACCAAAAAAGTTGAAGGCAAGGAGAGATGAGATGATGTGTTTCGTCGTCGGGAGAGGTGTTCGTGAGATGTGTCTCTCAAAATTCACACACTATTCGGTAATATTGCATAAGTAGTGGGTGAAGCTCCAATTGAGTCATAAAATTTCCCTTTCGAAGTTTCCTCTTTAGATTAACTGTCCTCGGGTTTGGTTTTTATGGCATTTGATGGTTCAACTTTATTTACTCCGTGGCTCGTTATTCTTCTCATTATCGCTGCACATTGTATTTTACTTTTCCAAATTTTTCTTTGAGAGCAGAGGTGGTTTCACCTTTCTATAACTTTGAGTCTGCTGCTGCTGCTGCATCTCTAGCAACCAAAACTACTTCCAATTTTTCTCTACGTGTTTTAGTATGTATTCTTCATTTTATTATTATCATATATATGAAAAGACAATCGAAAGTCTGATGCACTCTGTGGCTATCATCTCCGTCTGACTGGCAGATCATCAATGTAATATGTCTACAGCAGACAACTCTCAGATTATCTGCCGACTTTATAAGAACTGCGACTTTTTTCAATTTATGGTCAAATCCATTATCGTACAATAAAAGGTAGATTAGTACTTCACAATACTTTCCCTTTTATTATTAAACTGTGGTATTGAGTTTTCCGCACATCCATAAAATAATAATAAGGGATAGGTTGAATTTTTTGGCTCTGGAAGTTGCGATTTCCTACAAGGCCTGCCACAATACTGCTTAATGCGCAAGTCACACGAACAATAAATAAAATCTTAAAAAGGTCGTCACTCAGGTTAATAATCGTGAAAGCAGTAAGTATAGTTAAGAAAAAACCTGTCGTAATTCCAATTTTGCTGATTGATGACCTTTAGAGCATTATTCCTTTCTGTGAAAAGACTCTCCATATAATATGAAAAGATCATTAAGAATTTAAGAAATCTTTAAGGAACAATATGTACATTTAAAAATGACTTTTCTGCGCTTTGTCCAGAGAATGAAAAATTGTTTAATTTATTTCGACTGCATCGCCACCACACATTATTTCATTCACTCATCTTCATTCGTCCATCAACCTTGAATGCGAGAGAGTTAATGGTAAACAAGGTTGTTAGTTTGTGATAAAAAATAACAATAAACCTCCTGCAACTGCCTATACATAGTATATATATAGTCCGCGTACTGGTTTTCCTGGGCACAATTGATACTTATTTAATACAATAACTCTAGAAAGATGCAATAGATATTATGCTGTTGCAACACCAGCATTGTGCACACTAAAGAGCGTCTATTATAACTACATTCATTATTAAATCTCTCGCTACTGACATTGCCTACAGCTTAAATACTTGCGGAAGGTGAAAGACATTAAATTACCAAAAAGAAGGTAAATCACGACTCAAGACGGTTAGAAGAATAATAGCGTGAGTGGATTTCACTCTACTCGTTTCTTACAACCGTTCAAAATAAGAAGATGTTGTAAGAGTATACTATTTAACACTTAACACACACGCTTTCTATAAACTATATATTATATACTTGTATGTATTAGTACACATATACTAACAACAAATACGAAGCATTTTTCAATTAATTAGTCATCCCTGCTGGTGCTGCTAAATGTGTAGTAGTAGTAGTGTGTTTCCTAAAAGTGTAAAATATCCATTAAAGTCACAATACATTTCTCGTAAACTATTTCCTCGTTGCCGGAGATCGCACAACGAATACTGCAGTGGGTCTTCCGTTAAAAGAGTACTTTCCTCCGGATATTAATGCAGCTCCTTTATTAGATTCCGACGAATTTTCTTTGTTTCCTGGTCTCTTCTTTTTCTTTGGAGATTCAATTTGATGTGGCCTTCCGTTGGAGAGAAATTTAAGAGGTAGGGAAATTACACTAGGAGGTACTTGTGATTGTTCCATTGATGACGATAAGTCTTGTCCTAGGCCAGGTAGAAATGAATCCATCCCGGACATCATTCCTGGTAAAGAAAGAAGAAAACCCAATCTAAGATTGTGCATATACAACTGCTTTTTCCACTCAACACTGCCCAACACCTCGATCATTTGGGAAGATTTCGTATGTAGCTCATCATCATTTTGCACGACGTTTTATTGTAAGACCAGGTTGTAATGCAACTATTATGCAAGCTAAGCCTTAAAGTCTTCTCGTATTGCAGTAATAAATCAGTTAGCTAAACTTGTGCATTCTTCGAAACATTTTCAAAGCCCTTCATCGCTTCAACGTAATCTCTTAATAGGATTATCCATCTTGGTGATGATGAATCCTCTAATGAAGTAAAGAAAGGCTTATTCAAGGCAAGGTGTTGGTGATTCATTCTGCAACAGGATAATTTATTGTGCAATGAGACTGCGGAAGGCATTAAGACCAAATAGGGCACTACTTAAACACTTCTAATCGCTATGAGGTCCACATGCGTCCGACACTTTTTCTTTGTACGTTTTCAAACATTTTTTACATTTAGCAACTGCAACCCGTTACTTCTCTTATATGTGCAGCTTTCAAGCCTATATACATATTGTAGAGACTATTACAGACCATAGTCCTGTATGATCATAGCGAGTGATTGCATTAACTCCTGGGAAATTTATGACGGGGCTTGTTTGAAATAAGCAGGCTATAATAATTCTCAAGCTGATCAAGAGTCCTATCGATAACACAGCAACCAATCTCTCACTACGTGTAATTGCATGAGACCTTCGCAGACATAAATTATTTTTGCCTGAAGTTCAATTCACGCTTGGAATCGAAACAACAAAACTTTGTGCGTAATTGCGTAAATGTATGCGTAAATCCATATCGCTTTATCCAAACTTGTCCGCAACACAAACAGAGTTAATTAAAGACTCAGCTAGGATTTATGAATCCGATGGAAGAATGAGCCACAACTGTTGTTCAAACATTCGACTTTCAATTATCGATAATACGGAGACTTCATAAGTTACAGTTACCGCATATACATACACTTTGGATTGCAACACATTTATTGGTTCTTGCGCGTTTGGTTAAGTCTGTCTTTTATGGAGAATGATAAATTCCCTGTTGAAGTGGAAACAAGATTGCAGCATAGTTTAATGTTTTGGTTGTCCCCAAGCGAAAATTCAATTGGTGTGTCGGATCGAAGTGTATAATTTTGTGGCTGGGACTAGTGTGAATCATTATACTACCTTGAGTCAACCTTGCCATAATAATAATGGCGAATTGATATTGGGAATGCAAATTGCTAAATTGACTGCAGTTTATGTGTTTATTCAACATTCTATGTGGTGGGCAAGAGATCAAGTGAACTCGGATTTTGGCCCTATTGGGATTTAATAAGTAAATCTTAAGATAACCATAGCTTTGAAACCAAACATTATAATATTATTCTAGGTTGCATGTCTTTCTTCACAATCTCCACCACTGGCTCTGCTGTAGAGCCACATACATAAACATGGTTGCTTTGTCATTCTTCATCTCCTTGTGATCCAACCGGTTTCATAACAAAATCCGTATTTACCGAAGCTACAGATTTATGTGCCAAAGTCTCAACATTTATCAAGCAACATGAAATCACTAGTGTATCAATAAATACAAATTGTTTGTTAATAATTATTAAAGTCCCCAATCTTGAGGGGCAACACGTGACAAAAATATAAATCAAAGAGTCCTGTTTACACTCAATTTACAATGAGACTTTTTGCAATTTTTGTTTCTCCACACTAGCACTTTAAATGTTTAAATTCCACCGCATGTACATAAGTTCTTTGCTGAATCTGACTTTTCATAAATTAGTGCTGAGGACAATTACAAGAACTTTGATTAACATTTTGTTTTTGATGACAATCCTCCGTGTATGCATTATATGTTACTTTCTAAAGACGCCGTGTTAAAAAGTCAATTAGAAAGTCGGTGTTGTACTCGATTAACTCTTTAGGATTGTCAAATTGCCTCTAGCCTTGATAATAATGTGATTGCTTGAGTCAAAGACAAGTTTATTCAACACACAATTAAAGGATAAGACAGGAGGTCTTTGCAGGTGGGTATCAAATAATGAGAAGTGACTGAAGGAGCCTGCTGAGCGTTTTTGAGATGATGACTACGGATTTAATGAGATGTTACAGTGCATTTCTAATCATTTGTTGGTCATAAAAAATCATAAATTTTAAATGCACGTTCATCAACTCATCATCATCATCACCGCTACTATACAGAGGAGAGCAGAAGAATAACCTGCTATGCATTCTAATGACACTTGGAAGACTTGATTTCATATCGCCAGTCAGTCAGTCATTTACTTGTCCAAAATATTTGCTTGCTGACCCGCAGAAAAACATTTTTCTTTAATGCATTCAATTAAATACACAGTTTCAACTTTTCTCTTCTTTATAGTCTTTGCCAACAATGTCACAATATTAGAAATGAATAAGCAGGCACCTCATAAAACTTTGTGAGATGTTGGCTAAAGATCTTGCGTGAAAACCTGAACAAATAACTAAGGATTATTCTGCCAGGACGAGCTATAAGCCTTCTCGCACGGTGGTTTCAGGATGTAATCACGGGGAGACTACTTTAATACGCGGTTATGATATTCCTTCAACAACAACGTCAGTCAAGACTAAGACATTATTTTATTAACGACACGTATGTACTTTCCATATCTGTGTAATTTTAAAGGGAGACTCTTGAGACCCTTCAATCACGTCATATAATAATTGTCGTTCCGATAAATTGCAATAATTTTGCTACACGCATGCATGCTCCCTGGTTTATCCTTTACCTGAAGAACCACTTGCTTTTACTACTAGGACTTTAGTACTAGAACAAGAATCTATTGTACCTCGTAGACGCTATTGCACCAATCCGATTCTCACAGTTCACTCGTAATTTTTGGATTGAGACAGGCACACAAGTGCATAAAATGCTATCAAAGCGCCATGCAAAAATAACCTATTATGTGAGACCTTGCTGAAATTAATAAGCTCCAACTTGAATGGTAAAACTACGAATGCCACGATTTACCACAGCAAGAATCAATCCGCACTTCGGTAAAAACCCTGAGTTCAATTTATGAGTACAACTTATCCCGATTCGCAAATTGCACAGCTTGATTATCTACTGCTCTACAACCGGCACACCACGACGACCACACGATTTATAGTTAATAGCATGTAGGACTAAAAGGGAATTATTTTTCTCCGATTGACGACAAGCAAGAATTTTATTAGTACTAAATCGATGCAATTTTGTTTGCA
>Ga0194135_10000641_pt1 | contig 20556 bp, 17 predicted proteins | sample LitLau_LLRF_2013_FD_134024 | JGI IMG/M metagenome (GOLD analysis project Ga0194135, IMG submission 134024) | Freshwater sediment microbial communities in response to fracking from North America - Little Laurel Run_MetaG_LLRF_2013 (version 2) | ecosystem: Environmental > Aquatic > Freshwater >...
GCGATGTCGTGTTTTTAATCTTTTTAATGTGTGATTAGTGATTGATCATGTACTAGTGAGTTCGGAGAAATAATGAAGGAAAGTGAGGACAAAGGTCATGGTCTCAAAGTCATGGTATTTTATACATCTTATGCTGACGTCTCAGCATCAATGTCCAACCATCCAACGTAATCTCAATATTAGGTAGTGGCAGTGAGATGGACATTATGGGGCTTAATATAAACCACTGTGTGCAATTATGCATGGCATGTGCATGGTATAATGAAACATAGTTGTATTCCATTCGTGTTTATAGCTAAGTAATGTAAATGTAAATATACTAAAAATTATGCGAATGGACTCACTTTCGTATCTAAACATCTTTTGATTAATAACACAGAGTCTGTGAAACAATGTGTATTAACCTATTATCCATTACCAAAACAAACTACATAATGGCTTAATACGAGAAATACCACTGACACTACTTACACCCGTCACAGCCTCATATGTGAATAGTACCCTCTAGTACAAACATACAGTTTAACCTTTCCAAATTACAATTCAGACAATTCTGAATTCTGCAGCAGCGTACTTTTGCTTGTAGTCATCTGAGCTTCAGCACTAATATGATACAATAATGTGCATGAAATACTCTATCATCACAATTCCGAATTCCCTGTTAAATGTCTGACGATGCTTGTGATTTTAATTTATGTAAGCTCCATAGCTCAAGAAGTCCGGACATGAGGATCATGAAGTTATCAATAATAGTTATCATCGTCCATGGCATATCATCAGAGAAGTAGTTCGTGCAAGTGGTCATTGTCGCAAAGGGGCCGGCGTCCTGCCATCTCCGAAGCGAAGAGCTTTCTCCGTTTGAGGGGGAAGGCGCGCCAGTTCAAATTTCAATTCTCACAATAACAAACTTCTCCTCATCTGTCTCTCTTCGTCAGCAGTTCGAGTCTCCTCCAAATTCACTTTCTCGCAAATCTCGCAATCCGTCATTTCAGCAGCATTAATGGAGACTCCGACACGAGTTCCGCTCTTTCTCGATCGGGCGACCACGGCTTAATCCTTTGTAGTAGCAGTGAAGTAGAGGACCAGGAAATGTCAAGAAAGGAGGAGGCAAGGTCAGGAAGTCACTGAAGTCAGGAATATATTCAAGACCAATGACATCGAAATCACTGGAGTACTTGTTGTGACCACCGTCGACCGTATTACGTAGTCGAGCGTCGGGGGTGTTTCGAAGTTATCTCGGGGAAATTTAGCTTGCGGAGTTAATAGGTGAACTAAGAAAGGAATTCTACTGGCGTTAATCAAAAGCTAAGAATTTTAATGAAGAGTGTCGAAATATTCTAAATTGCGTGCTAAAATTATTTCAGGATCGATAGTACATCGTGGTGACGACCTGTAAGAATGATGCTTCCGTTTTACCATCATGCGTTTCAGACTCTGGTGAGAAAAATAAAATATTTTTATTCATTTTACTGGGAAGTTGTGGAGCAAAAATGCAAATGTGTTTGAAATTTCAGGTCAGAGCAGTGGAATCGTGATGAGGCACTATCAGTGATAATGTGTACACACTCAAGTACATAATCAGTTAGTAGTTGTCTTGTCGGTGGCTGGCTGAAGTTTATGCGATAAATTGTGTAACCAACCGAAACGAATGTTTGTGGTGAACAGCTTAAATGTGCTACTACACTCTTGCTATCGTCGAAGTTTGTTACAAACACTGAACTAGTTTTTTGAGTTAAGTGGTGATTTTCTCAAAAGCTTCTTCAAAATGTAAGTTTTCTACAAGAAAAATTGTCAAGCGAGTTATTTCTCGCATTGACTTCAGAAGTTTGCTCCAGCTTCAGCAGATCTCATCTTATCACAAAAATACGAAGTTCGCCGTGGTAAGCATTGAAAGGACGAAATGAATTAGTAAGATTAGTAAGTGTAATAGGGAACATTCCTCCACGAGGAGCACTTAGCACTTACCTGTAACTTTAAAACATGGGCTCCCATGTTCTGGAAGTACTTCGCCAGGGAGTTTGGGCTTCCCTCACAGGAGGGTGGTTCCACGACCCAAGACAACATATCTTCGTTAATACTGTTCATCTGTATTTGTGGCTGTTCTTTCTGGCGCTGCCACTTACATTGTACATAGTAAGTTTCGGTCTATTTCCAACAATAGTGGCATTTTCGAAAACACGGAGTAGTTTTGTTTTAATGCTAATGTTACCTACTCATTTTTCCAGTACTGTACGAAAACGATTGCTATTTGGTCAGCCTACTGTGGCACAATTGGTGTCATATTCCTTCTAGTTAAATTTCTCAATGCAAGATTTCACCATTTGTTCGATACAAGTGATCCAATTCCTCAGCCTTCTAAAGACGACGAAAGCGACGCGATTTCGAACAATGGGGAAGAAAATAAAGCATCTCAATCAAGGAAGTCTCGAAACGTAGGGTTGAATGAGCCGTAAGTAATGCTTATTATACTGGCAATACTAATACAATTTTTGTTCGACCTAACAGTGATCATTTTTTTTTTCGATGCAGTGATGGAATCGAGCTTCAAGATATGACTGTAACTCGTCCTTCTGTATCTACGAGAGTACGTAACACTCCAATCGAAATTAGTCAATCTGGTGCTTTGGGTAAGTTTACTCAACAAACTGATTTATATTCAAAGCAGATTTAGTCAATCCTGAAGCATGTTTTTTAATATAAAACAGGAGCGGATTTGAAGGTGGAAGTTCATCGCAACGAAAGTTCATCTAGTTCATCCAGTAGTAGTGGTAGCAGTAGCAGTATAGCTTCATCCCAACAAGGGAATTTTGGAGACAGCAGTAGAGAAGTCACAGATTCGAGTAAGCCGGTCTTGTATCAAATGTTATAAAATCGTTCTCTTGTTTTCTTACAATTAGTATATAATACTTGTAGAATCTGGTAACGGAGCACTCGAAACAGTTGTGATCCACGAAATTCATGCCTTAAAAGAAAATGACGTAGGGCCAAATACTTCAACTTTGTCCATTTCTGCTGACGTTGACGAGTCGACTAGTCTATCTCCAGGATCACAAGAACCTTCTATTGTCTCGGTGGTATGATTTTTTAAAATATTGGTTGAAATGTCATTAAGCACAGGTAGTAGTGCAACAAGGAAGGTGGGGCCACATGAATGTTTCATATGTTTGTCTTTGTGCATACAGGATGATCCAAACTCTAAACCTAGAAGGTTCAACGTATTAAGCCTAGAGTCAGGACTGCCTGAGGTTTCTGATAACAATTGTGCCAAAAACTTAAAGGGAACGACGTCGTTAGAACTAGGAAAGGTTCTAAATTTACAAATTTCAGGTGCAAATTCGAGTTTATTAAAAATCACAAGCAATAATTTACTTGCTCTTGATCAATCATTAAATTATTAATGATTAATTACTGAAAAATTATCACAGATCCTCTTTCGGAAAGTAAAAAGTCACAATTTCGACGTACTCAAAGTGCCCTAGCTACTTCTTCAGGAATGGATAGTGATGCAGAACTTAATAAGCATCTTCATCATTCTATGCGCTGTTCTGTCTGCGGGTGCCTTGGACTAGATTCGTCTCTTTCCTGTGATTGCTTCATCTCCGACCAAGACCAAAACTCTGGCAAATCAGAACTGACCTTGAATTCAGCTGGTAAAATCCAAGAATCGAATGAGAGTAATTCTTCGAGGAAGTCTTCGTTTCATATAGGAGAAGGAGAAGGTGGTGTCTTATCGAACGAGGATTCTGCAAATGAATACGATAACGACTCTACAGTAGAGGACAAAGCTGTGATTCAATCTTCTGGGGATGCTGAGGGATCGTTGAAGATAGAGGTGGTAGACGAGTCAAACAATAAAACAGAAGAAAGCGAAGACACTGACGATGAACAAGTAAGAAGCCGAACACCACTACTTGCCAGGCATAATAGTAGCTTAGAGCAGAAGTCACAAAGCAGTGGCAGCTTCAGTAGTCATCATCATCAAAATTCTGGTCTAAAAAAGGATGCCGAGGGGAGTCGAAGTGTTGGAGGTGCTAGCGTTGGTCCAAGTCACTGCAAACGAGTTTCCTTCAGCACGCGATCTTTAGATGGAAGTCAACATTATTACCACCAGCACAACCACAAAGGGCGTCACAAGCAATATGACATTTCGAAAGATCGTGACAATCGGCACGGCCGGGAAAGAAAGCGGAAAAATAGACGAAGTTCAGATACAAAACTGAGTAGTAATTCAGTCGATAGTGCCGATGAAGCTTCTGAAGTAGATCGTTGTGGTGAAAGATGCGTCAATGACACTAGTAATAATTCTATGGGGAGCTATTGTGGAGTAAGTGGAAACGATGTTGCATCTACTTCTGTGTCGGCTCCTAACATTGACGAAGATAGCGAGTCATCTCCAATAGAAAAACGATTTGCCCTTGTTCCCCAGAGAGACTCGTTGATAGGCGGAAATCTCGCTGGAGGACCATTTCCTAGTCAGTGGCTGTTTCAGGCTGTCAACGTCGCTGTGAAAGCTATTGCTTCTTCCATGACGAATAACGGTAGTAAGTTCAGCCTAAGTGCTCATTATAAATATAACAATATAATGAAACTATGTAAATGATATTTATTGTGGTAGACAATCCTGGTGAAAACACCCGTAGTCAGAGTTTCGACACAGATTCAGTGACATCGGTAGATTCCCAAAAAAGTCACAGCTTAATTGGTCTGAATTGGTTGTTTTCTTCTAACGCTGATGTGTCGAAAGATACTTCATTGGGTAAGAGACTAACTTGAAAAAGACGATCTCCTTTTTACGTAATTGTAACTTTATTTTTAAATCGTGTACAGAAAATGACTGTGAAGCTGCGAATACTTCTGACGACAAAATTCACCTTCGAAAGAGGCAAAGCCTTCCTACCGAGCCGTGTTATAGTGGAAATCCTTTGGCAGATGACATGAGACTTGGAGCTATCCCAAAAAGACATTCTAGTTTACCAAGCCACCACGGCAGTTCTAGTGGACGCAGAAGCGGCCCAAGTAAACCTCACTGATTCTCATTCGCATGCACAACAATTTTGAATTCTTATTGACGGTTTCGATTCTTATTTAATTTTTTTAAATTTCAGGACGAAGTGATCGAGAAACCAGTCCAAGAATTCTAGAAAGACTACTAGAAGAAAGTCAAGAGCCTTCGCCTGCCTCTTCATTAGGCGACACTCATCCGTACGGCGGCAGGTCATCATCCGATGCATACGATCCATTATATTCGTCTAGGCCAGGACTTCGTCATCCTTTCGCACACCGACACAGGCACTCTGATGATAATGCGCCCAATAACATGGTTCCTCAAGGCGCATTTCTACAAAATGCAGCGAGGGAGTTGAAACTCCACATCAAGTCCCTCGGTGCGCAGACCTCTTTGGATATAGCTGGTCAGCTAAACTCAGTGTACAACGAAAGATATGCCAATAATCCCTCCTCTAGAAGCAACAACCTTCAAGGAACGTTTCGACCGAGAGAAGATACAAGTGTTAACTGTGATATTGATAATGCAACGAGTACTGTAAACAGGTAATGTAAATATTAATAGATGAAAATAATTGACATTGATGCTAATCGCAATATATGTGAATTTGCGTAAGGCACAGACGACTTAGAAGACTCGCTCACAGTCGACGCTCTTTAGAACGGCGACGAGAAGCTCCATACAGTTCACCAGTGTTCGGTAGTAATTCAAGTCAAGGTGGAGTACCGCAAGGCCCTGGAACTCATGTAGCCAGCTCACACGATGATACATCTGAAGGAGCTGTTCACTACTTTCAAGACGAAAGAGGACATTGGCATTCTTACACTTTCGCTGAAAAACCATCTGCTTCGGTTACAGCCATAACCCCATCTGATCCTTCAAAACGAGATGGCCCGTATACGGTCACTTCGTCTGCAATCCTCGAGGAATATATTCCTATGGAAAGGTTCTCCGAAGTAAGTGAAGAATTGCCTACTTCTTCAAGGCGTCGATTAAGTGAGAACAACAAGAAACTCTGTACAAGCTCAAGCCTTGGTGGAGCAGTGAGCAATTCAACTTCTGGAGGAACTGGCTTAGACATGTCTAATAATAAGACTCCTTCAAGTTCTGAATCTTGGTCAAGCGTTAGTTCTTCCGAAATTGCTGTAGACACAATGACTAACAAATTATGGGCTGCTTCGTATCACCGCAGAAATCCTCATCCTCATCACCACACAACGCACCATCTTTCTCGTATACCTCCGTCGAACCTTCTTATAGCAGGAATGCATCATCACAGTCGCAGCCAAACAGGCAGTGGAAGTCCTAGTCCAATTCCTTCTGTACCTTCATTAGTCACGATAACGCCGGAGTACCACTCAGGCAATGTTTCAGTTTCAACCTCTTTAAATAACGCGTTAAGTGGACGATTAAATCTACCAATGAGTTATTCGTCCATGCAAAGATCGTGGCAAAGAAATCGACGAGACGTGCTTCAAGTGTTAACAAGTTCATTAAGTAGACGACAGCAAGGTGGGAGTGGTGGAGTTCCTGGAGCGTACAACATTGGAGGAAGCGATTTATTAGAAGACAGCAGAGGAGTACCGTCGTCGTCAATTAGAAATAATCGAACCTTAGCAATGTACCCGACTTATTTAGACAAGCCATCAAAATGGAAGAAAACTAATGGTCCCAAGCATTTCTACAATTTAGAAGTATTTCCCCAATGGTGTTTACCTAAAATGCCTCGATTTCAAGTTAAAGTTTGGTTTGACCGTCTCAATCTCATGGCTCTGTTTGACAGAAACCGTACGTTTTGGGAAAATCTGTTAGCTATCATGCTAGCCGTTGGAGTTGCTTCCCTTGGATCGTGTATGTTATATCAAGAGCACTATCAAGACTTGAAAGTTGTTATTTTATGCTTCGTGATGGCGAGTTGCCAATTCTCCCTACTAAAAAGTGTACAACCGGATGCAGCCTCTCCGACTCATGGCTTTAATCGAATTGTAGCATTTAGTCGACCAATTTATTTCTGTTTGTGTGGTGGACTAGTCTGTCTTCTCCAACAAAGTCTCGACACCGAATTTCACGATTTCGGACTCAAAATTTATTCTTTGGACATAACCCAACGGGAAATAATCGTAGGACTTAAAGACACTTTACTCCTTGTGATTTTATGCTTCCCTATTTTGTTTAGTATCGGGTTGTTCCCTCAGTTCAATACTTTCACGATGTACCTTCTCGAACAAATTGATATGCATGCGTTTGGAGGTAATGCAGCTTCTAGCCTTTCGGCAGCAGTTATTGGACTACTACGGAGTTGGGTTGCTGTCGGTCTCCTATATGGATTTGCATATGGAGCAATGAGTGAAGATCATCCTACACAGCATATTATGTTTTCAATATTTTGTGGTCTTCTCGTAAGCATCACCTACCACTTGAGTCGCTCTGCTTCAGATTCTAGCGTAATGTGGAACGTGTTGAAGCAACTTTTCTGTCCGGATGAGGATTGTTTCGGCGAGAACAGTACTGCTCCTTCAAATCACAACGGAAAAGTTACTGGCAACAATAAAGAATCGCCGACTTCATCATCATCGTCTGATGAACCCGGAGATCCTTTACCGAAAAAGCTACGAGACACAGTGAACGCTCGACTAAAATCAGACGCGATCATTTGTACAGTAATTGCATTACTTACTTTTGGACTTCACAGTAGTACTGTATTCAGTGCGCTACAACCAGGATTAACTCCTACACTCTGGATCTGTGCCATTGTATTTGGTTTCATCCTTCACTACTTAATCCCTCAATTCAGAAAACAGTTACCGTGTCTTCTAATCTCCCATCCTATTTTGCCTCCTGGAGAGTACAATCAATTTGAAGTGCGAGATGCAGCTAGACTAATGTGGTTTGAAAAGATATTCGTGTGGATGTGTTTCTTCGAACGGAATATAATTTATCCTCTGCTATTCACAAGTGCCTTGACTGAACAATCCGCCGAGCTGGTGGCGGAAAAGCGATTTGGAGTTGCATTCGGGAGCTTAATTATCGTCATAACTGGTATGAAAGCCCTCCGAGGAAGTTTCTCCGATCCTGGAAAACACTATTTAATGCTGTTCTTTACAAAACTGTTCTTCGAGTTTGACTGGAGTGAAATGTCAGAGACTTTTCTTGTCGATCTCTTCTTCATGTCTATCGCTTTCCAGAAAATGTATGAACTCTGGCTTAAACTCCAATTTGTAATAACCTACATTGCTCCATGGCAGATTACTTGGGGCTCCGCATTCCATGCTTTTGCTCAGCCATTTAGTGTCCCCCACTCAGCTATGTTATTTTTACAAGCTGTCATCTCATCCCTTCTCTCGGCTCCACTTAATCCGTTTCTTGGAAGTGCCATTTTTATAACGTCCTACGTCCGACCCATCAAGTTCTGGGAGAAAGACTACAATACCAAAAGAGTCGATCATTCCAATACAAGACTCTCTACTCACTTGGAGAAAAATCCTGGTGCTGATGATAATAACTTGAACTCTATTTTCTATGAACATCTTACAAGATCTCTTCAGGATTCACTCTGTGGGGATCTCATTCTCGGTAAGATATACGATTCTTAGTCTTAACTATAAATCATCTAAAAGTTGAACACAAAAAATTAATTAAGACAGTGACTTGCTTAAATATATGAAACTGCGTTTTGAAGATTAACTATGGTCCCTCATGACACAGTAAACATTTTGCCTTTTTTGCAAATTCTGCAATTCTCCGTCATTTGTGACAACAGAAGAATGAAATGTGCATTTTGTATTCATACTGTGGATTCTGGTAAGCCATGTCTCTTTTGTTTGAATGTAGGTCGATGGGGCCAAGTCTCTCAAGGCGATTGCTTTGTCCTGGCTTCGGACTACTTGAACTGCCTTGTTCACATTATTGAAATCGGAAATGGGCTTGTTACTTTCCAAATGCGGGGACTTGAGTTTCGTGGAACTTACTGTCAACAGAGAGAAGTGGAAGCAATTTCTGAAGGAGTCGAAGATGATGATGGTTGGCACTCAAAATCGATATTGCATTTTTATTTGTCACTAACGTCGTTTTATTCTTAATTCATGGCTCATTCATTTTTGATGTCACTAATATTGCAGGATTTTGCTGTTGCGAACCAGGGCACCCTCCACACATGTTGAGTGTAAACTCAGCGTTTAGCCAACGATGGCTGGCTTGGGAAGTGACTGTGTCAAAGTATGTGTTAGAAGGATACAGCATCTCTGATAACTCTGCAGTATCCATGCTCCAAGTTTACGATCTCCGAAAAATATTGATAACTTATTACGTTAAGGTTCGGACTTTTTCCTATCATGGTTTTTTTCTTCTGGAGGGTAAATAAGTACAAAGTCAGACGAGTAAATCATTTTTGGGGTTACAGAGCATCATATATTACGCTTTGAGAGCAGAAAAACTTGAGGACTGGCTGCAGCTGGACACAATTTCGGCAGCGTTGAAACCTACGCTAGAGAAACACTACGCCGAATTGGATCCTGTTTTTAATGGAAACATCGATGAAGATTATGATCATGCCGTCTCAGGAATTACACGGAGTAGCTTTTGCAGTGTTTATCTGTCTTGGATTCACTTCTGCATTTTGAAGAGAGAAAAGGTTAGAATTTGGGACTTATATAAGTATAAGACGGAATGTTTTTACACATTACGAGCTGATCAACTATTGGAATTAGCGCTAACTTAATGCTAACATATTTACATTTTGCTTTCCAGACACATGATGACTTGGATTGTGGGAGAAATTCCCATCTAGTTTCTCTGTGTTTTGCTTTGAGTATACTCGGAAGAAGAGCTCTTGGAGTAGCTGCTCATAGTAATGCGATTTCTAGGTATGGATATCAGTCGTTTCAGACGAAATGCAGGTCTTTGCTTTTCTAGCTTTCAATGGCAGCATTAATTTCTGTTTATTTCATATCTAGTGTGGAATTCTTTCTTTACGGACTACACGCTCTTTTCAAAGGGGACTTTCGAATCACGTCTCCCAAAGATGAATGGGTTTTTTGCGATATGGATTTACTGAAAGGAGTTGTGTCAGCTGCTGTGAGAATGTCACTCAAGCTACATCAGGTACGAATGTGTTTGATATTAGCTGTAAAAAAGAAATGTGCTATTAAAGGTCATTTATAATTATGGGATTATGTAGGATCACTTTATGTGTCCTGATGAGTATGATGACCACGCTGCTTTATTTGATGCCATATCTTACCACGACGAGCATTTGGTAATTTCACACGAAGGAGATCCAGCTTGGCGAAGTGCCGTGCTTTCTGGAACACCTGCCCTTCTTGCCTTACGGTAAGTACATGTCAAAAGTATTCTGTCAATTTAATCCGTGAAGGTGAATAAGGTGTATCATGAAACCTGTCTTCGTTTTATTCATTGCGTAAGCTAATTTAAATCTAAATATTAAGTTAGTGTTTTGGGACTTGCTGTTTTATATATGTAGGCACGTGTTGGATGATGGAACTGATGAATACAAGATAATCATGTTGAACAAGCGTCATTTGAGCTTTAGAGTGATCAAACTGAATCGGGAATGTGTGAGAGGGTTGTGGGCAGGACAGCAGCAAGAACTGGTTTACTTAAGGAACCGTGATCCTGAGCGTGGAAGTATCCAGAATGCTAAACAAGTAAGTGTGTGTAAGCTTACCTACATTAAATATGTATAGGTTTTTCTCTAAGGACGAAAAGAGCCGTGTGATTACAAATGAGACCTTTTGCCTTTTGCTCTCTCTCTTCTTTCGGTTCATTTGAGACGAAGAGAACTCTCTCTCTCTCTCCTTGTATCTCACATAGGTTAGGTTTATAGTATAGAATCCTCTTGGGTCTGTGTGGAGAAAGTAAATTGGTATTTTCTTTCTCTACTTAAGTCACATCTAATCTCGTTTGCTACAGTTGTACCGGCATGGATTGAAATGTGAATGTATGTTTTGTGTTGCATTTTGTCACCGAAATGGAACAGTATAATGTATATTTATAGTCTCACTTTATCTACAGATACTCATGACGGGAGGCCAGTGTGATACTCGAAATAATATTTGCTTTGTTTGTTTGCCCAGGCATTACGGAACATAATTAACTCATCGTGTGATCAACCAATCGGATATCCTATTTACGTGTCACCTTTAACAACATCGTACGCTGATTCGCATCCTCAAATCTGTTCATTGGTTGGAGGTCCCATAAGCCTTTCTAAGCTTAAAGAGTCTGCGATTGCTTTATGGAGGAGGATAAGACTCCGATGTGGAGAAGGATGTTCAAGTGGGTCATCTATTCCGCATGAAGACACGGCATACGGACACGATGGAGTTTATTCTATGGCCACTTCGACCATTCCATCTGGTAAGCAGATATAAGGAAGGAAGGAAGTCATGGCCTTCTTGCTTTCTCTCTCCTTCCTTTTCTAGCTTTGATAGATTGGATTACGGGTGAATGAATATTTTAGTAGAATGAAGGAGAAATCATTTCTCGGCTTTTCTATTCTGTGAAGCCTTTCAAGATTTAGGAATCACGGGGAACAAGAGAAAGAAGCTCTCTATAGTCATGTGGCTGATGATAAAGAGTGTGTGATTATATTTATGTGATTGAAATTGCTTTCAGTTGTTCCTGGAGCTTTGAATCTTTCCGGAAGTCAGTCTTTGGACGGAAGTCAAATCGGGAGTAGTAGTGTGGGAAGAGGATCGTTAACGCGAGGAAACTTCAATAGAGGAAGCGTCGCTTCTAACGTCTCAGGCTCATTTGGCAAACCGTCGACCTCTACTATTGCGAGTTTAGCAGGTAAAGTTAGAGAAAGTGTTTTAGTGGTATAAAAACAAATTGGATTATTGTCACTACGATTGCTCTTTTTGAGTCTTTGAGTGTCCGGGAGTGTGTAATGGGATTCGCAACTGAGTTTGCAAACTGCTGATGCGGTGCGATTACTCAGTTGAGGACTTTACAAAAGAGCAGCAGTGGTTTATATTTTATCTGTGTGCACTCAAAGTTGCCTTGATAAATGAAATATAGGTTTCCTGACTGACACAAACGGAAATACTCGGGAGAAGGGAGACCAGCAACAGCAGAGAGATTTGAGGGAGTCAAGTCGGGATCGTGAAAAATCTGCCAGTTTTCAGCGAGTTCGTATAGTTGACGCCAATCTTGTTTATGATGGGCTCAATCTGGGCAGAAGAATAGATGTAGTTTGGCCCGATGAATTAATGAGAACTCGTGGAGGTCGTTCGTACTGGCAGAACTGGGTTCCTGAAGATGGAATGGAAGGCTTGGTAAGTAATTCCTTTTTATGTTTCATTCCAGCATCTTTCTCTCTCCTAACAAAGTCTCTTTTCTTCTTCTGGGTAAATTAAAAGTATAAATTCCATTATTATTGATTAATTTTTGTGTGTTTTCTATTTCGCGTTTTCTGTTTTTTCGGAAAGTATACACAATTTGTTTTGTGCACAGAACTAATTTATAAGCTACCTCGCTCGTTCTTTCTGTTGCTTCCACGATTTATTATCATTGCTAGACTTATCCGAGATCCGAGGATTAACCGTCCATAATAGGTTTACCGATATTAGCCTATTTTTCTTTATGCTCGTTTCATTCATGCCACGAGCTATTTCCTCCTGCTTTATATTACTGCCCTTTGTGTTGGCCTCTTATTTTCTCCGTATTTGTGTTATTATGATGGTGATGAGATGCAGTTCGTCGTACAGTTTTTGAAATCGTAATTTTAGTCATGCATGGTCATGAAACCTTTCCCGTGCTAATAGCTCACAATACTAATAGCGTTTACTAAGCAGGGCTTGAAGGTGACAAAAAGGATTTAAAATGAAATGGAAGTAAATCAAATCCGAGAAGGAATTTTGTTGATGTTGAAACGAAAAGTAGTTGGTGGTAGTACTGTAATATGTAATACTGCTGTAGAGAGATGTGAGGAGAGAGTTTTCCTTCTTTTAGTGTTTCCTTTTGGATCAAGAAAGTTTGGTTTTGAGAAGCAGCTTTTGTAGCAGTGAAGTCTTAAATATTATTATTGAAGAAGGAGAAAGTAGTAGTCTTCTTGTGTGTGTGTGTGTATGTGTTAAGTGAAATGGAGTTAGAGGAGTGGAAGAGTCGAGGCAGAAGAAATAAAGTGGAGTTGGTGGATGGCTGTGCCTTGTGTAGTGTGTGTGTGTAGTTTGGTTGAGACTTGAGCTGAAAGTTAGTTTCCACTAGAGAGAAAGAGAGAAAGTGAAGCCTTAGAGCTTAAAATATATTTTAGTTTACTTTCTTCTTGTTTACCTTGCATCTATGTATGCTGGATAGTATGGAGCGAGGAATATAAGCTATAGTTTGAGGTTTCAGGCATTGTTTAATAACCCGAGTTAAATCGGTTGTAAAGTGCTTCGGCTATGAGAGAGACTTCCCTTGCGTCTTCTTGTCCTAAAACTGTGTAAGAGTGTATTATTTTCATCGTCGTATTTTATTACAGCTTCCAAGCTGCTTGTTGTTTAGTAATGATAGTCTTCGTGGTGTGGCGTCAATTTACACAGATAGCTTCTCATTTCAGTTTATTTAAGTTTTACATGAGCAACATATGCTATATAGAAATGCATAGAAGAAATACGATTTCGCCTACAAGTGACCATGATGAATTATATTTGAAAATATGCTTGAATTTCAGATCGTTCACAAATGGATTCCGTCCCATCGTGACCCCAAATGCCGATCCATTACTGACAAAACTATTCTACTGCTCAAAATCGACGACAAGTTTGTTCCGATCGCTGAAGCTGGAGTAGTTGATTTAGGGCATGAAGTTTGACAGGAAGACGTACAAGAAGTCACCGTGTTACAGAACGAGAACTAATATGGTATGTTGTACAATCGTCAGGAAATTTTCAAAAACATTTCACGGAAACGGAAACTGTTTATACGCACTTCTTCTTCACAAATTCTGCATAAGATATTACAATATACTATTTAATATTGTAGTTTGCGTGTTCGTAGGATTCTGGCCATTCTGGGTCACATTTTTATTGATCTGTAAAAAAAAGTATTCTAAATTTGTTGTGTCTGTTAATATTCTATGTAGACGAGAAAGTTCTTAAAAAGCCTTTTAATTGTAAGATCCAGCTGGAAAAGTGTACTTTATTACTTGTTTGTACTTTGCATTCACATAAGCTCATTTAAATAATTGATATTCTGCTCACTTCTTGACTTATCATCACATTCAATGTTAAATACAATAATAGCACATTCGAGGGAATCAAGAAATAACACTTATCGAATAAATTGTTTGTTAAAATTATATATTTTCTAGAGGATTAATCCTGTTGTTTACTGCGGACAATGTTTGTAACTGAGACTCTCTGAACAAGAAATATTAAGTCCAAATCTTAATTATACACTTGGAAAAACAGGGTATCAAGTTAACAGAAGAAGAAATCAGCAGTCGATTATACACAATAAAAGAATCATGACTAGGTGTGATATACACAGAAGTTGTGAACTAGTAAATCAATGAGTAAATGATTAAGTAAAATTTAAAACTTTAAATCGAATTTTGTCATCCACAAACCGATGATTTAGTTTTAATACATCGCTATAACGAGTCAAATAGTGAAAATACAACTTGGTCGATGCAACTATGTGTTACCTTATTAAATATAATTATTAAATAATTGAAATGTCAACGAATAATAGCTCGTATTCATTAGCTCGGGGAGTTTATATTTCGAAAACTATATGTTCCCAGTAACATGGTCTTCTATATCATTATCATGTTTGATAAAAAATCCAACCAGTCGAGTGAGAGTAGACAAAAGCCAAACAAATATTTTTAATGATAATAAAACCGAAAGGATGTGACTCTGAGATTGTTACAAGCTATTTGATAAAATAGTGCTAAGCTCCTGTTCATGTGTAGAAAGTTGTTGAGAACTAAAAATAAGACTTATCGTCACCAAAATATACTTAATATATATAATTAAAGTATACACATGCGAGCGTTTGTTTGTATACTTGTACCCTATTAATGTGTATATGAATAGATGCATAAAAGTTTTGTATATGTTTATAATGACCAATGTGATAGCAGAAGAAATATTCTGTTTCTTTGAGGAGTTTCGAATTCAATGTAATTATTATGATTATTATTTATATTTATTACAAGAAAAATTAAACGCAAATCGACTTGAATTTTAATAAAAAGTGGCGCTTTATTATTCCAAAGTTATCTTCTCTAAATAAGAATCACAAGAAAAGCTTAGTGCTCTGTTGCCTGTTGACTTATTCTTTTGTTATGAAATTTCCTGTATTGAGACTGGTGAAGAGTTTGTTCGTCACAGAAAGTCTGATATAAAGTTGATGGTTGTTCGGAACCGTTTGAAAGAATAAAAGACTTTGGAAAGTGTAAATGACCGGGAGAAAGGAGTGAAAGGAAATAATTTATGAGACTAGGTTGTTTTACCAGACTGCTGCTGTGTGTAGTGTAGTTACTTGCTAGGGAATTATATATTGTGTATTTCTGTAGACAGGGAGAGTTAAAGGGAATGAGGAAGGAACGAGATCAGATGGAAAGAGAAGACACTACCAAATGGGTTTTCCTATTGTTCCTCTACAGCTTTTATTTCGCAGAACACAAGTAATCTTTTGGGACTTAGTGAAAGTCAGACAAGTGCCGTATGTGTTCTTCATATCATACGACGTTCGCGTACGCTTTCCGCCCGGAGCCACTTTCATCTTTCTTTCTTGGAACTCGGACAACAATCAAGTCCAATCAGTGTCCGCGTATGCATACCAATAGCTCGGGAGTACTTACTGACCATGTTGGTGTAATATATTTTGGACACGCATATACATTTCACACAATACAACGAGGAGGAGAAAGCATGAAGAAGAACTGCCTGAATCAGCATTCTGTCGAATATTATTATGTGTCATCTAGACCTATTTGGAGACATTGAGGACCCTCATATGTACAAATACTACCTATATACTATCTATGTTATGTCTCTCTCTGGTCGTTGTCCATCCAGCAGAAGACAGACGTGGCTTGAGATTGGTTTGTTGAAAGGGAAATTGTTGGTGTTGGAAAGAAGGAAGTGAGAGGATTGATTTTCCCCTTATCTGTCCAACCATCCAATGTGGTGATTATTAGGGTGAGTGAAATAGGCTCAAAGTAAGTTAAGGATGACTATAAACATATTATAGAAAGCGAGCAACGTATCCCACACAATCCGTTCCTCCCTGTGTAGAATGCATAAGTTTGACTATACCTACAGGGACCCCATCAAAAGTTCTCATCACCTCGACCAACCTCAGAGAGCCGCATGTATGGAAGAAAGCACACGGAAAATGTTGAATGTTCGTGTGAACACCGTGCAAAGTATTATTATGCAGTCGGTTTACGGCAATGAGGATGGAGATATGTAGTACGACCATGTGAAGGATCGTCTTTCTTACGGTAAGTGAGAGAGACCCAGTTGGCTCGAGAGAGTGAAAGTAAGGTGAAAGCTTAGCTCTCTCTCTCTCTCGTGCACTTTCATTTTATGTCATTTGTAAAGTCATTGTAGATAGAACAGCGAATTACTCTGTGTGTGTAGGTATGTCCTTATGGCCAAATCATCGGTTACACACACGACTCTCATCATCCACTTCCACGGACATGTTATAAAGAGAGCTCCAGTGCGTCTTTTTCTATGCGACTCCCCTTCTTTTATGTGTTATGGCTTCCTGTTTAAAATCTTCCTCCAAGGTGTACACGAGGGGAAAGTTTCTTGTTGGAGATTTGTGTGCACACCAGCTTAATATCCACTTATAAAATACAATTCTATTAAAAACTCCATACGCGTGATTTAATTTGTTTATACTTTGACTTACTAAGCATGAAAGAGTGAAGAGATTTGTGTCTCCGTCCCTGTTTGTAATGGTAAGTGGAAATGTTGTTAAGATGATGCAGTTTAGTCTTGATTCTTCACAGTAAAGTCGTGGACAAAGTATGTACAGATAAATATAGGAGAGAATTGTAGAGCGAGAATTAAGCTACGATTGATATACACAAAGTTTAAAGTTGAGCCTGAGAATGGGAACAAGAGGAAATTTATCTGATGAATGGAAAAGCGACTTTCTCTCTTGTAGTATTGTAGATTGAAGAATCTTTGTGGAGTGAAGGAAAGCCAAAACTGTCTTCTTCTTGGTTGGCCTCGCTCTCTGTTCAGTTAAAAAGTATAAAAAAGCGAAAGACTGCACGGAGATAAATGAGAAAAGTGAGAAAGCAAAAAGCAAAGTCTTTTTGAGAAGAATAGACGGCAAGAGAGAGGAAAGAATGGAGAAATAAGAATGTGAAGAAGGGACGGAAGGGGGAAATATTTCCTCTAAATTCCTCATGCCGAAATCGTTGGATGTAATTTGTTGATGTCAAGAACAGGGTGCTTTGCGAGGAGCAGCAGCGGCGGACTACACGATTTTCCGTCGAAAGTCTCATGGAGAAAGCTCCGTCTAGTTGAAAGGACTTAAGTTTCTTTGCGTTTGATAGAAAGTAGATAGTTTTCTATTTACTTGAACATGGGGGGAATTGTGTATACGGATATAGAGGGAGAGTGCGTGCCAGAGTAACTTGATGACATTAGGTAACAACGGAATCAAATAACACGCTGTGTCAAATGCACGACTTGGAGTCTTTACCGTTACAGAACCACCGAAGGACCACAAGGATACCAAGACCTCATAAATTATATCTCGGTCGCTCGCAATGCATGAATTGCCTTCGCTTGTTCCCTTCTTCTGTTCTTCCTTCTACATCTTCTCTACCTCACGCAACATCAACACCATACAAGCTTTGTCTAAACAAAAATGACCCTCTTTATTGAACCGTGATCAGATTTATTAGCAAATATCATGGAATTTGATGCGCTGTGGCGCTATTTTAAAAGCAGCCGTCCTACTATATATTTCCTTCGCAAAATCACTCAGAATCTTAAGTACAAATAACTAATTCGCAGTATTTTATCATTAGTAAACACGATGGGATTAATGAGAATAATTCTCCTTTGTATTTCGGATGCACATATAGTGAGTTTATGTCAACCAAAGCCTTTCTAATCACATTGAGCTATATTGATACTTCCGATGTCGACAGACTCGAAAGGAATTATTTGTCTACCTTGAATTCGAATGCTTGCTGGCAATCAGTGATTTCTTACCAAATGTCGCCAAATGAAAAGGAGAAGTCAACTGTAATAATGTTGTTGTACGATAGTACGATAGAAATAGAAACGAAATCTTCATTTTCACTCTTTACTTTTTTCGTGTTGTTAGTTATCAAGGACAAATGTTTTTAAAGTAAAAATTCTGAAAATGATTCAGAGATATCAATTTTCAAAAACAATGTTGCAAACGATTTTGGCCAGAGTAAACAGAGTTTCCTGTGGCAAAGTGAATGTCTTTCTTTCCCCAAATAATACTGTTGTATTATAGTCTACCACCACAATACCACAAATAAACAAAGTAAATGCGGAAAGGTAGTTTGTTGGATCAGATCTCCTTCTGCTAGCAAGCGAATCCGAAGGAATGGCGTTTGATTTACTTGCAATGTTCATTGATAGACAGATTGACATTTCAGCTCCCGTATATATATACATAATATAGCTTCTCGGGGATAATGGGAAAGGAAAGAAGTATCTTGACATACGACCCATGGGATTTCCTTTTGGATTCAAAACACTACGCATCACTTCCCTAGCAAACAGGAAGTTGAGGATGGTCCCCCTTCTGATATTAAGTTCAGCACAATTATATGCTTGGTAACTTTTCTTTAATAAAGTTATTCCTATTGTGAGCCATACAGTTTGAGCTCACAGTCCAAACAAATAAGAATTAAGTTATGAAAACAATTAAATCCATATTTAGAAGTTTAAAATAAATGTAATAAAGCGATTTTGATTTTTGAGTGAAAAGAAAGTTGTGGTAGAATGCGAAGAAGGGAGTTTGGAGAAAGTGAGGAAACAATAAAGCCAAAGGAAAGAATGCAGACTATAGGAGAGATATGCTACAGTGATTGTGAGAGAGTCAACAATAAAATGGATGGTAGAGCACAGGACGGAGCACACACACCTCCAAACACCTTTTATCAGTTCTTGAGGCTATTTTCTAGTGAGTAGAGGCTAATAAATTGCTACTTCAATGGGATTATCGATTCTCCATCTGCTCCCATTTCCCTCAGTGCCGTGTCTCATTATTTCATGCTTTAGATAAGATCCTCGCCTCCTTTCTCCCACTACGAAATACTGCTGCAAATACCATCCACAAGCACAAAATGATCGATGAGCTTGCCTAGACTCCCTCAATATATACACACGAGTTTATTATTATATCTCTTTCCTTCTCCTCTTTTTCTACTCATCACCAGATCAGTAGCAGCCACTTTGGCTTCCAACTTCTTTTCAAAGACACAAAAGAAAGTGTGATCATTAAAACTTTTGAATTTTCATTATTCCTCCTTCGTTTCCCTGTTTGGCAAATGAACAAGAATTAAGATACAAACAATGCTAATGCAAATACACAAGAGTTTAAGTTTTATATGTTCTGGAATGCTTCCGTTATGTTTTACACGCTTCAGAAAAGTTTACTGTACTATTTGTTCCTATATTTTGGCCGCATAACAGTTGCAGAGGTAAGCAATAAGCAAAGAAGGGTGATAGTTAAAGGAACAACTTAATTGGGAGATACATATTGCAATACTCTGGCATGCTATAGTTTAAAAGTTAATTTGCAAACCTCGGAAGAAAGACATGCATGCATGGATGGTATATGTGTGGACTGAGGGAAAGGGCTAAAAGAAAGTTATAGAAAACACTGAACATCTGGAGAAGAGGAGGATGTTAAATGTAGCACAAAAGTTTCTTCCACAAGAAATTGTTAAGGAAGTATAAAACTAGGTTATGGCCGTGACGCATTGTGTCATAAAAGGCTTTTATCAAAATTTCTCCCGCAAGACGAGATTCGTCGTACACGATGACTTCTACTACGAGGAGAGGTGTACGTGTAGTGGAGAGCTTCTTGTGTGAAGTCAGTGGTGCTTTCTCCAACTCTCTTCTATAGGTTTAGTTGGGCAATATTCAGTGAGACGGATTCAGTGGAAGTAAAAGTGGAGAAAGGAATGCATCATGCATGCGATGATATAGAGAGAGAAGTAGAATAAGCAGCCTTGGTGGATTATCCACCAGAGATTACCTACACACATGACATCCTTCCCTGTGGAGCATGCACTCGGTTGCACACACTATCACACACCATGAGTATATGTAGTGCATATACATGTACATATACATGTGCATATACTCATACATACATGTACATACATGTACACACATGTAATGTACAGATTAGGCTAGAGATTGGATGTTTTTCGAGAGTATACGTGTACATGGACTTGGGAGATATGGACATAATGTAATTTATGTATTAGTCACAAAAGCCGAAGGAAGAGTGAAAGTTCTTGAAGATGGAAGTGTAACACAGGCTGAGCCAAGCCAAGAAGTATAAAAGGCAGAGAGAGA
>Ga0194135_10000642_pt1 | contig 20541 bp, 10 predicted proteins | sample LitLau_LLRF_2013_FD_134024 | JGI IMG/M metagenome (GOLD analysis project Ga0194135, IMG submission 134024) | Freshwater sediment microbial communities in response to fracking from North America - Little Laurel Run_MetaG_LLRF_2013 (version 2) | ecosystem: Environmental > Aquatic > Freshwater >...
ACCCTTGTGTTGTCCCCGCATATTATTTGGGTTATAAACAGCCTTAACTCTTAAAACAAGAACTGTTTTCCTCATCCATCACAAATTCTTGTCAATAAGAACAATAATAATTATAACCATGTAGTAGTAATAATAATAGGTGACAGGAATTTACACAGTACAATAAACCATTATACTTTATTGAAGTTTATTGTGTAGTCTGTTTTAATGTTTTAATGTCAAAGTCAAAGTTACATGAGGAAACCAAGCTCTGTATAATACAACACCGAATAATCTATCACGCATTCACGCACCACTTCCATACGATACAATATTGATATACTTATTTGATCATGATCACTCTTGATGGTTGTGATTAGTTCCATGCAATTAATCCCCAATATAATTCTCATTAATAGACTATGAAAGTATGAATCACGTATGAATTCCATGCAATATTTCGTGTTCCATGATTTTGCGACTAGATCAATGAGGCCAATTCTTCGTAGACAAAGTGCTGGACAATGAGTGAATGAATGCGAGTCTGTTTTGTGTGTGTGAATTGCGTATTGCAATAAAAGAACTGACGGGGAATGAGGGAAAAATCGAAGCCAGTCAAAACACTTGTAATAATAATGAGAAGTAGTGAAGGAATGGGATTAATACTGGAACTGGTGTAGGCATATTTATAATATTTATATTTACACTTGACACTCGAGACCTTATCGACATCGTTAGTAGTAGTGTTAGTGGTAGTACGTCAAGTTCCAATAAATCATCTTTTGAAATCTCACACATTAATACGCATTCTGTAGAGAAGATCAAGAAGTGTTTTAAGTTTTAGGACGCGACATAATTTCAGACATTGCTCCAACTTTGGAATTCCCATCAAAAGAATTGCCCAAGAATAAAAACAAGTCTTTGCTACTTTTTGTGCTTGCGGATTTATTGCACTTTCAATGTACTCAACCGAGGATATCCAGCTGAATTTGAAGTGACTCATTATTACGTATATACCTCAATAAGGGAAGGACTGGCTGCTATATAAGTGATTTCGAATCCGACTCTGGAACTATTTTGGTATCAACTAATAATAATAATAATACTACAGACAGTGTGTAAGTTTGGAAAGGTTATAATAAGAACTGCTTTTTAAGGTTTCAGCTTATGAGCCGATTAGAGAGAGATTTACCAGGAGCAATTTTTACGTCATCGTTCAATAATAACCTTCCTTCTCTGTCTATTAAGTAGTTATCAACTCTTTTTAGTACGAGATTTCAAGAGATTCGCAAGATTAACTCCTTCCGGCAAAGCGTTTTTAATTTGGCGATCGCTACATTGTTGGAAGTTTGGTGATTCATCCGTTTACTAAGGATAAGCATCGTCAGACGAATTCTTCAGGATAGGATGATGATTGTGATCGAATGGAGAAAATGACCGAAGGGAAATTCATAAATTAGTAGCAGGTGAGGATCTTGTTAAAATTTTAAAATTTAAACATTTGCTTGCGTAAAGATAATTTATTGAAAAATCAATTTGTTTGTTATTAAGGTGGCCGCTTTGGAGAAACGGAACGTTCTAGATTACAGACAGAGATTACAAAGAAATAAGACATTATCGGAAAAAATGCCAGCTCTCGTTGCGTTTGGAAGGAGATGGCAAGTGGCGTCAGATGATTTCGTCTTCCCTGGATTCGTCGACATTCTTATTAGAGTTTCTTGGTGAATAATTTTTACAGCAAATGATCGGTATTTTATAGTTTTTATGGATGAATATCTAATTGGTCACTCTTCGTTTTAAAGGCTCATCGCTGGGACAATAATTTATTGGAAAGAAGAGGAAAAACTGGGATGTCCTGGGGGTCACTTTATGAAAATCTACTTGACTGGAAATTATATAGTTCTGCTTCTAATTTTGGTAGCAAACATTGCTTTAGTACAAAATAGTATGAATGGATTTATCATGGATGTCCAAGCGCGTGCATATGTCACTCCATCCCTTTACTTCAGGTACGTAACGATCCCTGCGATTTTATTTCTTCATGTCGATTTCCGATTAAGTGGAAGTACTAAAAATGAAATCCCTTTTACAGAATCATTTTGGAGATTCCCGAAATCGGATGGAATGTGTTGGGAACCATTTGGGTGTACTCGCATGAAATTATTTGCACTGAGGCACCAGAAACATTATTCTTCGTAAAAGGTAACGTAAAGTGTTTTATAAAATAAGAACTTCGCTGAACTAGTACTAACAAGTCCATCTCTACTTTTCGATACAGCTCTGGTCGTTTGGAGTTGGATTCTAGTCGCGCTTATGTTCGTGTTTGTAGCATTAGTGTTTGATCCCCTGGGATCTAAAAAGTCGTATGATGACTTGGACTACGATAGGTTCCACGATGATATGGTTCAAGGTCACAATAAGAAAACCAAAGTTTGGGAGAAACGCTGTAGAGTTCTAATGTGTTCTTGTTGTGGAGGAGATGAAGTCCATCGACGGGCATTTAAAGATGTCGGAAGTGAGCTTTTAGTTTACTGCGGGATTTGTATGAATCATCATTTTTGAACCAGCAACCTCTAAAGATTGTGTAATGATTCTCATTTAGAAATTATGGCGTTCCTCTTCGACGACGTCGATCTCGTTCCCACTGACATTGCTGCTGGGTTGATTGTAATGAATTTGAAGGCTCAGGCAGAAGCAAATACTCTCCAACATTCTGGATCTCCGGGTTCTTCTCGAGAGGCGAAGGTCGTATTTGAAGAGTCTCAAATCTTAGGTCCACATTTTCAGCCGGGAGACTGGAATTCTCCTCAGTCCATTTGTCATTTTATGAAGTACGCTTTAGGTTCCTACGGATGGCCGTGGTTTTTAGTCGCTAACCCTACTAGTGGCCTTTTTAAGCTGTGGGAGAACATTCTTTGCTGTGGCTGCTGTGTGTAAGTTTTGTAGTTTTTTTTCCTTTCTTAATCAAATTTTTAGGAATTTTTAATCAAAAATCGGAATTATAACTTAAGGTCTCATCCTTGTTCCGTGGAAGGAGACAACTGCTGTTTTTGCCACACATCTGCCTTAAAGCAAACCACGTCTGTTGAGGATAAGGACTTATTGTATGCCTCGTTTCATAACAATGTCTTTCAAACTCCATTCTACATTGCCATTGACCACGCTGAGCGCTCAATTGTAGTAGCTATTCGTGGAACTATGTCTTTAAGGGATGCTATCACTGATTTGACTGCAGAAGCGAAAGATATTGAAGGACCAGGGATTCCAAATGGTTGCAAGGTCTGAATCGACTTCCCTGGCCTCAGTCTACTGAATTCAATTTGTTTTTGTAACGTGTTTGAACATTTACAGGCTCATTATGGAATGATGCTGGCTGCTCGAAATGTTCTTCAAAAAATTAACTCAATTCGAGTTTTGGATCAGGCTGTTGCCGACTATCCGACATATACTGTAGTACTAACAGGTATTATATCTGCTGTTATTCCCTCACAAACGCAGATATGTAATATGTATTTAAGAATCGCAATTTTACCTCAGGTCATAGTTTGGGTGCTGGAGCGGCAACTGTTTTGAGCTTCTTATTGTATGAAAAATATCCAAATCTCCGATGCTACGCATATTCACCGCCAGGTTTGGATAAAATTTTGTTATGTATTTGGATAAACGACAAACGTATAATTTAACATCAATCAACGTCTTAATGCAACTTATCAATATCAATACTATAGGAGGACTTTTATCGGCCGAGGCAGCAGAGTTTGCCGAGTCTTTTACAACTTCCATTGTAATTGGAGATGATATTGTGGGCCGGTTGAGTGTCCCTGCTTTTGAAAGATTCAAGCAGAAACTTTTACATTCAATTCAAGACTGCAAGCTTCCGAAGGTACCACTCGCTCGTTGTATAAAATATATATACATGTAGTCTAACACACCTGGATTAATTAACCTATCCTTGATCTTTTTGCAGTATCGCATACTTGTAGGTGGCTGCTGGTATTTAATCATGGGAGGAATTCCGAATCTAGATAACCACGGTCGACCTCATAATCAGGATGAACGGCTAAGTGACACTGTTCTACTCCAACCTGATCGTGATACTCCTAATTACCACACTTATGTAATGCTCCCAATTCTGACTTATTTGAACTGCATTTGATCCTGAGCTTCCTTTATAGTCTGTGTTTTTTTCAATAGGTATCCCTTGCTGAAGTAAGTCAAAAATTGCAGCGTGAATCTGTCACGCGATGTCCTATGTATTTACCAGGAAAAATTATACATGTGACTGAACGTCCAATATTTCAGTCTAGGTAATTGAAACTGTCTATAATTAATCTTCCACATACAAACACATCAACTAATTTTGTTTCGGTTCTATCCCGTTAGACCGGATCTTGTGGAAGGATCTCGCTACGAATACCGATGGGCGGACAAATCTGAATTTTCTGATATTAAAGTTACTCCGAAAATGATGGTGGACCATTATCCTGATCATGTATATCGAGCCTTAGTAGATATCGCATCCGCCGAATCTGATGCTCCCGTTTATTCTGTGATATAACCTCTTCGCTAACGTGCGAATTTTATTATTTTATATCTCGAGTTTAACCGTGACCTTACTACATAAAAGGCTAACAGAATTAGTATACACAATTGTCGTTTAGAAGGTTCCCACATTTCTCCCCTTCTTTAAGTAAGATTTATTGCAAGCATTGTATTAATAAGCGGAATCGGTAGCAATGAATATTATAATCGAGATTTTTTGAAACGGACGGGTAGGAATGAAACGAATGATTTTAATGGACATTCTTGCCATATCTTCCATTTTTACCAGATTCAACGAGAATTACGATTAATCCTCATCTATTTAATAGATCAACGCCAAGCAAATATCAATGAATATTTATTAACATAAATGTTTCAATTTTATTTATAAATTCATATTAAAATAAATCAGATCTAATATACTTGTTGGAGTTGTGTTCAAAATAATTGCTCGAATCATTATAGATTGTTTTACCCACATGCATGCAGCATTTTGAATACAAATATACAAACGGGGTTTTCACATTTTCCTGACCAGCCAGGGTAATTTTCCATTAGTCTTAAAGTTCCAGTAGTCGTAATATACTTTGGCAATGACTAAAAATATAATTAAAGCTAAAAATATGCTTAGAACATCCAGAAGGTCGAGTAATGCCTCCCCGTTATCTACTTTACACCAGTCTTCTCGTTTGAGGTAGCGTATCTGTAACACACATGAGATCGAATTATTGTTTCTCTATCGAAGTCAGTAATGTACATATTATATGGTGTATGGATTACGCACGGATTCTCCAGTTTGAGAACACCTGACATCATCGATATGCTTTATATTTGCAGAGTATCTGAGCAGCCAAATCTGTACACAAAACAATCCCGTTTACTATTATTTTGATACAGCATAAAACAAGACAAAGCCTTGGAATACATTCCTCGTATTGACTCATCATTATCACGTACCTTGAATGTAGAGAATGTTACGCATTCACAATGAAAATTATTCATGCTTAGATCAATCTGAAGAATGCGCTTGTTCTGTTGAAAGACATTTTCCAAGACGTACACAGGAACCTGGCAATCGTACAACAACATTCATTCTTAATTGCTTGTTGACTTTTACTTTGTTTATGAATTGCAAGAGAGTGAAAGTGGGTCTCATGAGACGTTTATTTCCACACTCTGGGAATCCGGAATCCCGGAAATTCACACTCACCTCGGTAATTGAGTTGTTCCTTATGGAAAACACTTGGAAACTGTAGAACCACTCTGACCCTTCCAGCAAGTCTATGGACGTGATTTGGTTATTATCCAGGTACAAATTCATCACATTCAGTTCAGCATATCGGTCATTTTCAACGAACTTTTGAATTGAGGTTATCTGAAATCAATCACCAAAACTTAATTAAAGACATCGAGCCAAGAATTCCCAATGCCAATTAACAAGGTCTTGTTTTGCTTAACTAGCTTTTGGAAGCTAAATATAATTAAGTACAGAGGACAGAGTGGTTTGATCCCACCGATCCCACACACATCAATCTTTATTGATAAGGCTAAGTCTATTTTTATACTCTGCGAGTCTGTGCTGAGCTGTTGTGTAGCGTATTTGTGATTACGCAAAAAATGAGACTAATCTAATAATACCGTCTACTCTACGATAGTGCAAACTCCACAGTTTAGTTCAATGCTACTAGCATGGTCATTTATCTCCCAAGTTTGACAATATTTGTATTTGGGCAAACCAGAAAGAAAACGTGTCCACATTTATCGACAAAAATAAATTTGCAAATGGGCAGAGTGGGTGGTGTAATCAAGTGTGTGAACATTAATCAGCCCATCCCATCATTCAATGTTCTGCTTATTAAGCAGCGTTCTCTAAGATTGGATAGGTTGACGGTCTCTGGAGACTGCTATCACCATTAATCCTCTCCAATAAGTCTCATAACCACATTCTGCACAATAACAGGCACGTATTAAGATTATCATTATTTCAGGACCTTCTTCTTCTGGAGTCTCTGAGAACTGTCGACCAGCGATCAATGATCATATTTCACAAACCTATCATCACTCCCAAATGATTCTGCCACTCAAAGTCATTCAGGATGAGTAGTCAATATTTCAACAAATGACACATTTCAAGGAAAGAACCACTTTGAAGGATCTCAGTTTGTCGTTATTACTTCAAATTATTACTTATTTCACTTTCTCGTAGGTGACAGCCGTGACGCGTGTATATAATGTTAACAATTACATGTACTTCATGATAATGTAGCTTTGTATAAAATTGAACATTGTGTGCATTAAAAGTACTTGAAAGTATTTCAAATGTTTTTACCTGGTTGTTACTGAGATCCAAAGTGTCTGTGGGGTGAGGTAGCTTATCAGGATCAGGGAAGTCTGTAAATCCTTTATTTGAACAGTTGACCGAGTTTTTAGAATGAATTATATGATTTTGTTCCCAAATGTAAGCGATGTCACAAGTGCAGTTTACTTTGCACTCTTCTCGAACTTTCTGTACCATGAAATAAATATTTACATGATTAGTAATCATTCCCTTCCATAAAATTGCATGCTCTCATGTGATTCCGGGAAATACTTCACCTTAATTAAGCGTATAACTTTTTTCAGAGGTTTGGCTTTGTTTTGGTGCGGTGGTTGATCGCATAACGTCTGGTCTGGATGAAGAAGTTCGATGTCATGATTCTCCAGCCAATTCAACTCTGACGTACAATCCAATGGATTTCCTATGAAAAATGCAAAATAACTTTTGTAAATCGATAGAGAAAGATCATTTTATCTTAAGTATTCAAGGCTAGAGAATTTATATTTAACTAACGATACGGCGGACTGGCCTACATTATTCATGAGTCGCAGCATCGTCGTTCGTTATTAACATCAATAACAGGTGCAAACTCAATTGATGAAACATGTAATAAAATGCAAAGTAAATGTTGGCCACGTCAGTTACAGACATTCTATTTATAAGTCTTATTATATTCCATTGACTCCACTCCCGACCAATAATAATGTTTTTGAAATTGCTTTTGTTCTGCTTTCAGCCAGTTTAAGGATGATAATCTAATTGTTACTTGCCATACACAACACCAGACTGATAGTCACCTGGGCAAGTCAATGATTATCGCAATAGCCAATTGCTTATCTGAATGACTGACACGTATGAGAATGCTGTGATTTCAGTTCTTTTTTTCTACTAGGGAAGACATCAACTGAATCTGGACTGACATCCATTCCACTAGTTGGATATATATATATATATATATGTATATTCGATATAGATACTCATCACTTGTTTGAAAAAGGTCCTACAGTCTACATGCTGTACACTTGATATACTTTGACTTGTAGTCCCTGTTGTATGATAATCGCAGAGTTATTGCCTATTATGCAATAAAAAAAGTAGTAAATTCCAAGTTATACGGACATTCCCAACAAAGTCGGGTACTTGCATAGAACAAAAAGCAGCTTGAGTCCAAATAAGCTCTTGATAAAAGAGTCATTATACATCTTACTTTGTTTTACAGCTCTAATAAAATGTGCAATAAGGCACAAATGGAAAGCAAACAAACAGTAAAAGGCAAAGTCAAGAAATGTAAAAATAGCCTGTAACCTACATTATAATAGAAATAGTCTGTAGTATGAACGAATACTTAAATTCTCCTCATACTTTTGTACAGCATTGCTATTAGACCAAACGAACTGTCAAGTGTCTGGGTCTGTCATAACTTTTGAAAAAACACTCAACAGTTGTCTCACTCTCACACGTACATTCCCGATATGCCGAAATAACACAACGACCACTCATTCATGCTTTCACCCAGCACACAAAACCATTAAAAACAGATGCAGCTTAATTCCACATTATTATTATCCAGGTGGTTTTTCCAGCTTACCTGAAACATCAATAGATCGCAAATGTGGAATTCGAGTCAAATCGATCACCACCTCTGAGACAAAGTTGTTGGAGACATCGAGAGATTGCAAATTAGGAAACGTATCCATAATCGTTCCAAAAAGGTTCTGCTCTGATTTCAACTTGTTCCATGACAAGTTCAAGTACTGGACAGACTCCCAACGAAAGGTCTTTCCAGCTTGATTGTCACTTATTGTAGCCTCGTCATTCATCTCCAGAGTCTCATCAGAAGAAGCGTCTTCATCTTCCGCCTTAAGCTCATCTCCTTCAGCAGACTCATCTCCTCCTTCCAGTTTGATTGATTCTTTGGAGGATTCCTCCTTTGTATCATTGCTCGTCCTACTCCCATCGTCTCTAACTAAAGCCATACTCTTTATCAACCTACGATTCCCTCCGCGATGATTCATTCTTCTAGTTAGCATGCTGAGATTCGTTCCAGGACTGTGATTTACATTCAAATGAACCAAATTAGGAAACAGTTCATAAATGTCTTCGAGAGACACATCGTCAGAGTAGGTGCTCAAGGTCCTTTTTACAAACTCAGGTGAATTCACGTCTACGAATTCAGCGTAGACTACATTAAGAAAGTAAGGTGTCATCATAGGAAGCTCCTTTCTTGAACGAAGTCCTTGGCAAAGAACTTTCGTCAGTGTTGAGTCAACATTGCACCTTTCATTGATGGGGAAGTTGATCTTTTCATTATGAGAGTTTCTGAATCCATTTGGATTCTTCTTGGCAGCTCCGCCCAGCGTGGTTTCTCCAGGTATTTGCTTATTAGCATTAATTATTGAATCATTAATTGAGGCGATGAACGAAGCATAGGAAGGGAGTGAAGAGGAAGAATGCAGAAGGTGGTTGCTTGTTGGCTGACTAGGTTTCTCCTTAAGAGGGACGAAGGAATGTGTCGATTGCACAAGAAGGCTTGAGAGATAAACAAGAATGAATAGAATCCAAGGCTGATTATAATTAGGTGATTGAGTTAATTGTCTATTGCGTCTAAATTTAACTTCGGGATCGTGGTCTCCGCTCCTTCTGTTCTGTCCCATGTTCAATTCCAGTAAATATCACGAGACGTTTAACTCTGCATTAAGCTAACAAGCTGCTACTTTCACATTCATTGATTCATTTTTTCTTCACAAGTCCAGTAAGTCCACACTTGTCGAGTAACACGCTGGAAGAGTCGATCGGTCCAACAAATTACAACTGTACGTAATTTATTCTTAGCATGTTGGCTCTAACAGTTTTGCATAGAAATTGAAATCGTTTCTTCATCAGTTCAGCTGCAAATAATTTGGATTTACATCTTGAAATACTTGCTAAGGAAATTAATTAAACAATTCTCTCTAAAACTCTTATTCTCTGGAGACTTTGAGGTTTTAGGTTTAGAACAACATTTCTATTAACTCTCTTCAAGTCAACTCAATAATAAGTTCCTTCCACACAAATTAACTACGCTTGTTCACTGAAGACAGCTTAGTCTATGAAATGACGTCTCATTTATTTCTAACACAAGATCAGTGAACTTTAAGCGGATAATAATTATGCGTTGTAATTAATTGTAGCGTCGTCGTCGTCGTCGTCGTCGTCGTCGTCGAAATGAATCCTTGCAAAATGTTTGATATGAGCAATTTGAGAGAGATGAATGGGAGTTCTAAACTGTATTGCAAGTGCCCGAATGCCGTTTTGCGTACAGATTGGCTGTCGTGGGGTAATTTAATATTATGTAGGTCGTCGTCGTATTTGAGTAGCAATTAACTTGCAACTGGTTGAGCAGAGTGTTTCTGTGTAAATTACTTTATGGGGCAGTGATAGGCGAACCGGACACCGAATAACAACAGCAACTCAGTAGGAAGCTTAATTACACACAATCAATCTGTCCTTTTAGTTGGTATTTAGAGCTTGAACGAACACTCTCTCATAGTGTAAGCTGCTGCCAGAAGAATTAACAACTCGAATCACGAAACTCTTTAAAAGTTGCTCTTAAACTGTTAATAATCTTGACTCAAGCTGCACAATCACAAGTTCGTAGCGTAGGACGAAGAGAAAGTCTTATTAGAAAGACTGGACTGGAGTTTAAGAAAAAGTCGTAGGATGATGGATCAGTCACGTAACACACTCCGAGAGTAGGATTTTGATCTACTCGCAAAAAGGATTATTTCATGGATAACTTGCCAATTAAACTTTGTTCCACTTTGAATTATTTACCTAGCAGTGTGGCGACCCTATACACAGAATTCCTTCCTCTCAAACAGGCTGCACAATGCTCGAGAAAGGATCAAACTTTCAGAGTGTGTATATAAATATTATTATGTAACTTCCTTATTTAAAGTATTAACAGTTATGTATAATAGTCGGCCTTGGAAAGCTGTGCATAGTATTACACTTATTGTCTCGGTCAGTCAGCCTCTCTCTTCTTCTTCTTGATATGAGATGAGAGCTGCTTAATGTATTACGCAATTATTAAAATTATTATATAGTTTCCAGAAAATACTCATGCTTAAGTTAACACTGAACAAGCTGTTGTGTTGTGTACTACAATCTACTCCAAACAACTAGAAGGAGCCTATTAATTTCTTCCTTTAAAATAAAACAATGCCAAGCTATTTATACGATGACGCACATAACTCTTAATTGGGTTTAATTGGAACAATAGCTTCTTCGAATTATACTTCGCAAAGGTAGCCGTGGTGGTAACGTAGTCATACGCAGTATAATTGTTTATCACAGCAACAACGCTGATATGATTGTCCTGAATATATGTAAAATACACTCACATTGTGTTTAGAAAGTACAGTGAGAAATAAATTGACGAGCTAATGAAGACTTGTCAAAGCGAACTCAAAAGTATATTGCATATCTCCCAAGAAGAAGTAAGCACATAAATGTTAATTACTTTGTTGTTTGCTCAGAGATTATCATAAAATGATACGCACTCTTCAGTCGCCCTTCCTTATGGTCACGAAGTTGACATGCAACTCCTTCGAATTCTCTGCTGAACTCACGATTGAAATCTAAAAAGTATCGCAATATCGAATCTGTGAACCAACTCACGCGTTATGTCCTTTTTAGACCAATCTGTGTGAATGTCTTTGCTTGTGCTGCTTTTACTTGCGAATCTCTGCTGCTTACTTAGTGCAAAATCCACGATCACACTCTCGCTCACGAAGCTGCCAAAGTGAGACTGGATAGCTGGACGGTGAACCACCAGAGTTTTAAGAGTTTTTTTAATCAGAGCCGTCGTCGTTTTACTACTTATTCATATACACCCAACAACACGCAACAGCTTCGATACACACTTACTCCCAATTTTTCGCATACTTGAATGAATTTAATAGTTTGCAGAGAACACACATAAATATACTTTGATCTTTGATGCTGGTGTGTGTGCTTGAAATTCAGTTTTTTCCTTACAGTTCTATTAAGACTGCTTTCTTATGAATTGCAACTTATTCCAGCCATGAACAAGATGAAACTGTTCTAATTCTCATTGCATGTGCAATGATTCGCTCTAATTTCTGGTGATAGCGATTAATCGAGTCTATATAAAAGAGGAGCGATATTACAGGCGATATGTTGCTTGCTGAGATCTTCAAGTTTAGAGACTACTTGTAAGAAGATGCTCTGTGTGTGGATCAACGTTAAGGTTTTAAAAGTCCGGCAGAGTGCCAAGAGGACGACTTACTGAGACTCTTTTTTGCTGTAGTTGTGTTGTGTGTATACTTATACGTCTTTACAACAAGAGACTAATCCAAAGTATTCCGTTGTTTTTTGTTCTACTATTCACTGTCACTCATTTTTTACTTGTCCTTTTACCTAAATTCCCTTTGGCTATTTGACTTACCTTTATCTGTATTATTATTAGATACTTTCCATCGAAAACAGATACAGATAAAGTCACAAATGCATATACACACTTATGGTTGGCCTATTATGAAATCCACCACAGTCATGTATCAGAATGCTTCTCAGCCACATTATACTTTTTAGCCCAGCTGTGCTGGAGACTATTAAAGAAAGGCTTTATTAAACACGAAATGAATAAATTATTAGAATAAATCCACATGTTGTCCCATACTCGATACACTCCTCTGTCATTTCATTAAACTATGATATGTTTATTGACTGCTCTTTTATCCTCATGGTATAAGCTGAGGAAAAGCTGCTCTGGCTGCTACGAATAGATATTACTACTACTACTGTTCACAGAGTAGTTAGCAGTTTAGTAAAAACTAATAGAGCTTTTTATAAGCTTACGATTAGATGACATGGCTCGTAGTAATCACATTTCTGGAGAGTTCATCATCTAATCCTTCTTGTCGCAGTGAGTTATGGATTGTGACTCCATGAGAATTGCAATGGCCTTCAAATCTGGATTTTTTGACTTCTGTCGCGGATTCGAATATTACTCATCATTTGTCCTTTAGCTATATCTCCATTCATTTGTATACCTAAATTTGTATACGTGTTTAGGAGGTTGTAGGAAAGGTACTACCAAGGACAGAAGTCAATACACGTTTGTTGAAATTACACTCTTGTCACAAGAGTTTTTTGCATCAAAAACGCTTTATTTTTTTCAATAAGTATTTGACTGTGTTTCGTAATGGATTTTATCCCTGTTGGTCCCTTTCCCGATACCATTTGTGAAAAACTTAATAGTGAATAGGAGAGATAGGTGATCGATCTTTTCCCAAATGTCTATTGCTGAAATATGGGTTGATTGCTTTGGCTTAAATCGTAACAAGTTCATCATCAAGTTATTCCTGAGATAATTTTTACTGTCAGGCATGGCTTAAAACTCAATTTGAATTTTTAATTGAGCGAGTCAAAATGTGCGTACACAACACGTTCATCTTCATGTCCCTAATTAAGCCACCAACCGATGTTGATTCAAGTCAAGCCAGAGATATACGTGTATGTATGTAGTCAGTTGTTGTTGTGATTTGTGATGAGTGATTACCTTTCGATATAGATAACAACTTGTGAGTATGAAAGGTCATTTGTCGTATTAGCAGTATTAAATAAGTGTTCATATACATTTCCAAGTACACAACCAGAGTCCAGTTTGCAGGACATGAGGAAGTCATAAGAATAAACGTACCGATCATGAAGGATTCGACGTACAATTTCAGTCTTCCCAAGGCATTTCAACGCATCATGGAATTTTTCCACATTAAAATGCATACTAATTCTCAATTGCAGCTGCCAAACTAATTTAGAATAATGAAGGTAGACAAAAGGCAATCTCGTTTTAACACAATTGACATTTGCATGTAAATATGAGTTAAATAATTAGTCTGCATCAGTAGGAGATGTGATGGGACAACACAATTCAAGTTAAATATGTATATTCTAGTCTAACAAGCGATCGTAGTAACACAGCCACTTGAATATTATCATGTATACAGTCTGCATATGTAAACATTACATTCAAGAAAGGATATCTGTCTCAGAGAGATCATCTAATAGTAATTGAGTTAAATGGGAATATGTATGGACTCTTGGCCATTGAAGGATGTTATTAACCACTTTCAACCTATGGACGGATATTTTCATAACGATTAGCATGCAAACTGTGAACTTTCAAGCTGTCCATGATACAAACTTGTATTAAAATTAGCATGACATAACATAATATTCTTTTGTCTTTCCATTCTCAACTCTTGTGCTGTGCAGCTGTGCATATATACATGCATTGTATTCTTATTCTTATTATTATATGACGAGGATGATGATGATCAATTCATCTTGTCCCAAGTCCCAACATTCCAGAACATTATTTGCGTACCTTAGGCCAAGAAACCGAATAATACACAAGAACGTGTTGTATACACTCAACATTAATTCTTGATTATTGCACGAGAGGCTTCTTACTGTGAATATTTTCACAGAGACTACATACACAAATAATGAACACATAGTACACAGCTTGAATAAAAATATGATGAAGCTAACTTGATTCTGCCAAGCATGTGTATATATGAATTATACAAGATTACCTTGAAAAGTTGAGAGTTTAGAGCATGAGGTAAAAATCTATCGAGTAGAAGTAACTCTCGCTTTTTACATTTTCTAACCTTATCTGTGAGTGAGCAAGCAGACTGAGGTTCAATGGGATGTGCACACAAGGGAAGTAAATCTCTACGACAAACGACCTTTCTTCCACAATCACGTTGGATAAGGTGAACGTAAGACCTGCCATCAACCTTACTGCATATACACAAATATATATATATATATGTATATACGGGGCTGTAGAAAACTGACACTACTACACAATTTGTATGTCCATAGCAGTAGTCGCACCGTTGACCTTTTTAGTTGCTCTATATAGTAATTTAATATTCAGCCAACTAAACTCGGTAGATTGTGTGAGTTTCCTGAATGTGTCATGAAGATGAATTCACAGAGTATCTTAAGTTGTACAAGAAAGTGGTGTAAATCTTTATTACACTTTTACTCAGGGATGCTGATAGGATTACGTGAGAGAAGCCTTATTGCGCCTTTGAATTCTAAATCCCAGACGGGGAACAGAACATAATTTTCGGATTTCGGATCCACACAACATTCATATTATTATATGAATCTTTCTGCACGCTGTATAATATACTTTCATCCTCATAAGACTTATGGCGTATCGTTTGGAATATCATATGAGATATGCGTAGGCATTTGAGTCAATACAAAATGTTTAAAAGAATCTAAAGTTTTTATTTTAATTTTGTTTCTAATTTACTCAAACCTGAAGGAGCTATATCACAACAGAAACTAGACAACTTTCAAAAAGTGCGTGTTTCTCGTTTCCCTACATTTTCTAGACATCAATAGGTAATTTTATAGAACTAGGAGCCACACTAGCACAGAAATGACTTGGCTTGAGCGTGTAATCACAAAAAGTTTTCTGGCACCAATAAGAGTCTCTCACATCAGTAAAGTTATATTGACGAGTAAAATCAAAGAGTGTGAGTTATACAATTACTTGATCTCAGTCAGTGATATCCGCGTAACTTATTATGCAAATGTAAAAGCCACACAGGCAGAAAATCAAAAGTTGAGTTGAGAAGGACCGAAAGATAAAAATGCGAGAAAACTGAACCGGTTAATTTTATGTCTTAAAAGAAGAAGAAGTGTCAGAAAACTCGAAAGATTTCGTGGATTCCTTCGTATCATGCAAATGGACAGCGCAGACCTCCAAATCTCATGTAACAACCAGCCATGTTATTTGATTTCTCTTTTCTTAATATGACGAACTTATATGGAAGTAATGATGAATGGATGATGATGAGTATTGACGAAAGGAAATTCATCAATTTCCCTAATTTTTTGTTGTTCACACAAGGACATGTAGGAATTGGTGGTGGTGGCTTTGACACAATCCCCTAATCACTACTGACTAGTAGTACTGACATAATGCGAGTCATTACGATTTGCCAATTTGCCAACACTACTGCTTTTGGCAGTTGCCAATATTTCTTTTTAAAAATATTATTGAAAGTACCCACGGGAGAAATCATCTGATTTGATTTTTTACGAGTATTTATTAGTATTTGATTGTGGCTTTTAATTAAAATTAATCACCAACAAGAGAATATATAACAACTGAAATGGTCTTAACAATATAAATGCAATTCTCATGCTCACATGCATATAATCAGGTACGCTTTAAACAGAAGTTGAGACTTTGCATGAATTATAGCAGGACATATAACAAGACAACGGAGCAGAAGTAGTTGCAATGAAGACCTTTTTAAAAGCAGCTTAGAGGTCACTTTGGTCAGAAGGGTTCTAATTGTTTAATTGTTGCTATTATTGCTAGCAGACAAGAGAGTGTATTGTTGTTGCTGCTGTTGCTGCTGCTGTGTAGGTTGCTGAGAAGAAGTTTGTTGAGATGATCGATACTGAGACGGTTGACTTCCACCATCCGTGGAATAAGCGAGGACTGGTTCCTGCGTCAAATATTGCACTGTATTTCCGGAGCTGGTCAATCCAGAATTTCCTTCAATTTGGTAACGCTGTTGTTCAGTGAGCGTGGCTTGAATTGCAGGTTGGATAAGGTAATCTTGCTGACTGGCTGGAGTAGATTGAACTCCTCCTTGCTGTTGCTGTTGTTGCTGTTGTTGCTGGACTTGCTGCAACTGACTTAACAAAAGTTGCTGTTGCTGTTGAATTTGAGACAATGAAGGACCACCAGCAGCAGCAGCAGAGTTTGCTTGTTGTTGAGAAGAAAGCGTGTATTGCTGTTGTGCTTGTTGCTGATTTTGTGGCTGGAGAAGTTGTTGGTAGATCGCTTGATCATTATTAAAGGAGAATTGAGACAAGTCTGTTAATTGAGAGATTTGCTGGGGTTGCTGTTGTTGAACGACAGCTTGTTGACTTCGAGACGCTCCAGAGTTTCCTTGTTGTTGTTGCTGCTGCTGTGCCAAATACTGAGTAGGTTGATAAGATTGCTGCACTTGAGCTTCATTATTGCTATAAGTCAATTGAGGTTGTCCGGCTGAAGTGAGACTCAGGAGAGATGAGCCAGCGGAGTTCCCCTGGGGGAAATTGGAAGGCTGTACTCCTCCAATTGACTGCACTTGACTTTGTCCAATGCTCTGATAAACCTGTGGTTGCTGCTGGTGCTGTTGGACTTGTTGCGGTTGTGAAATCTGTTCAGGTTGAACTTGAGAAATGGCAGCAATCGTGGAATACTGTTCTGGCTGTTGAGACTGTTGATATTGAGAGAAAACATTATTTTGAGCAGAATTGGCTGCACTGCCTTGAAGTTGATAGTACACGGGGTTTCCATCAGGTCCTGTGGCCCTGATCAATTGTTGCTGTTGTTGTTGTGGCTGTTGTGGAGCAGATTCTTGTCTGAGAACTTGAGACGCAAAAGGATTCGGAACAGTTTGTCCAGCTGAGTATTGGCCGCCGCTGTTTCCTTGAGATCTAGCCCCAGTCACTGTTGTTGGTCCTGAAGGGCTGCCTACAAGTCGAAGTCCACCACCACCACCATTTGACTGTCGTGTTGAAGGTTGGGCAACTTGGTTATTATACAACTGTTGAACATTGGAAGGTCCAGAGACACTGCTGCTGGATGATCCAGAAATGGAGGAGAGTCCGAAGTAATCCTGCTGTGGGAGTGAGTTAGTAGTGGCACTCGTAAGAAGAGACGACGACGGTCCAGAGGATGAAGGAGTTCGAGGTCCTCTAAACAATGGAGCGTTCGAATGATGAATAGCCTTGCTGCTGTCTTGTGGCTTAGTTGTACTCAATCCATAAAAGTACGGAGCATCTTTAGTTGGAGGTTCCAAGTAAAACGAAGTTGGCTTTGAGGAAGATGCCTCCATGGTTCTGTACTTGAGTGGAGATGGAGGAGGATTGAAGTATTGTGGACTGATTGAGAAATGAGGAGAGCTTCCAGCAGAAGACAAGAGTCCCATGAGTCCCCTTCCAAGTCTTACGGGAAAGGAGGATGAGCCACTACTGCCACCAATTCCATGATGAAGATGAGATGGGGGTCCTCGTGGTCCACCTGGAAATCTTCCTTGTCCTCCTCCAAACAATCCTCCTGGGTGGGCGGGTCCTACTGATGACGGAGAGTAACTTGGCCTTCCTCCTCCTCCAACAGGCGAGTCTTCGTGCGAATACGAAGAAGGACCACCACTTCCAAACAAACTAGGCTTGTGAGCCGAGCCACCAAAAGAAGGCCCAGAAGAATGAGGAGGAGGAGGCCCAGAAGGAATGTAATTGGAAGTATCGTCATCATCATAACTTGGCCCGTCACTTTCCTCTACGATTCCTCCACCGTAAGGAGATTGTTGTGGACCCTCCTCTCCTCCTCCTCCTTCCTCCTCCCTTTCAGACTCGTAGCCAAAAGGAGGTCGTCCTCCAACGGAATACGGAGAAGGTCCAGACGAACTGGAAGGTCTACTCAAGTAATTGGAGAAGGATGGAGGACCACTTGAGAAACTCTCGTGTCCTCCTCCTCCTCTGAAGTAAGGAGACGATCCTGGTCGTTGTGGTGCACTACTTTCCCTCACGACATAACGTGGCCGATTGCTTCCTCCTGTGGAAATTTTGCTTCCTCTGTAGGACGACGACGAGCCAGGAGATAGCGAGGAAGGTGGAGAAGAAGGTCCGATATCTGCAAAGTCGGGATTTCCCATTTGGAAACTAAAGCCTTGTGGATTTCCAACCACTAATGCAAGAGTGGTTAGGCCCACCACCGACAACACCTGAAACAAACATGGAACACACTTGTCTCAAGAAGAGTCCGTGGAGAGGATGCAGCAACACCGACAATAATGATACAAATAATGATACAAATAATAACAATATATAAATTGAGGAATTCTCAGCTTACCCCAAGAAGTCCCATGTTATATAAGGTACAATATAGCACACTGACCACACTCACTCTGTCTCACACTCACTCAAAGAAAGATTCTCACAACAACAAATATTCCTCAACAACTTCCTCTCGTCGACGAACACTGCTCGCAGTCTCCCTACTATTGCATCTGTCAAGATTTCATTTGCATGTCATCCTTATAAACCCCTTCGAAGGGATGCAAAACTACACCAAAGGGACTTGACACAACCACGCGTCATTTTTGGTCAAAAATGGCAAACGTTAACCCCAACGGACCAACAAGAACAGAAGAAGAAGAAAAGAGCTTGAGAAGGAGGAGAGGCAGCTTGAGATGCACCGTATTATTGGCATATTGCACGAAGCAGAGATCTCCAACCTGTTTCCGAGAGTGATTTGTTTCCTTTTTGGCGTCGTAACAAGTTATTGCATCTCGGTAGTAGTAGTAGTATAGTCGTAGTAAGAACAGCAGTTGATGTTGCATGCGGATTTGCACCTGGTTTCTTTGTCTTCCCATCATCATCATCATCATCGTCATAATCATGATGTCCCTTCAAATAACCCATTCACTTACACTCATTGACTTAATGTGGATCTGTATTAATCCTGTAATAATATGTGAATACGAATTCAAAAGGAGGTAGGACTGTTGTGGGCATATACATATTATTAATCGTACGTGGAAATGTCTTACAGAAAAAGACAGAGGATTGAGAGAAGTCACGAGATGAATAAAATCAAAATGCAGAGAATGCAATTGGAGAATGTGGGACTATTATTATTGAAAAGTCATGCAGAGCAGTGAAATAATCGAATGTATATTATGAAGTACTTAAACGGAAGGAAGTTGTGTTGCTTTTAAAAATTCTTGACAATCTCTTGGCTCCAAATGGATCAAACCTTTTTGTTACATTAATTGCAGGAGTTCAGAATCCGGAATTAATAAAAGAACTGTCAGTCATGTAAGAAGAATAATAATAATAGCAATTAGGCGTACGTGTGAATTCAGAAAAAATTAGGCGTTCCTACATTTCTCGACTCGTAAAGACCTAAATAAATGCAAGTAGACTTTTATTATTACACATCGTCGCCACATAAAAAGCAATGAATCATGATAACATCGTCAGATTAATGTGATTGAAACTTTGATCCCGATGAATCTCAATTAATAATTCCTTTAGACAACTGGCCCATTCCACCCCAAACCAGATTTGTATGGATTGTGGATTGCATTGCAACTTCTGCAGAATCAAAGCATGATTAATAGGCTCCTGCTATCTCTTTAACTTTGGAATTGCGTTCATCACAGGACCAGGAGGAGCAGCCTTGCTTGCAAAAACACGAGTTTATTCTGTGACAACTCGTCATTCAGGCTTTGTAGGTAAAATATATATTGAAATATTTGTGTACGTGGTTGTAAGCCCAGGAGCCAACTTAGATTGCACATTGTCAGTATTTTACATCTTTACATTTGAAATTTGAACATGAGTGAAACGAGGAAACCTTTGGCTATCAAATCATGTCCAACTAGAATCGCATAATCAGCCTTAAAATGACAAGAATCCTTCAAATCTCATGACCATTAAAGTCGCTTGAGGAAAAGAGTTATTGCCAAACTCAGCAGCGGAGAAGTAAAATCACTCAAATTTTTAATTTAATATTCTCGTCAAACGAGAGACAAAAAGAAACGTGATTTCTCAGTATCGAAACTATTAAAAGTGATTTTCAAACTTCTTCATATTCTCTA
>Ga0194135_10000643_pt1 | contig 20497 bp, 13 predicted proteins | sample LitLau_LLRF_2013_FD_134024 | JGI IMG/M metagenome (GOLD analysis project Ga0194135, IMG submission 134024) | Freshwater sediment microbial communities in response to fracking from North America - Little Laurel Run_MetaG_LLRF_2013 (version 2) | ecosystem: Environmental > Aquatic > Freshwater >...
ATTTAAATGTTGCTACTAACTCTAAAAGTGTACATACTGCTACCCATATACAGCAGCAGATGATTTAACTTTAACTAACCGGTAAAATTTGACAGATTACAATTAGGCTTTAATTCATCATCAGTATTAGAACCTTTTTGGTTGAAGCGTATCATATTTCACGAAATGCTGTAAGGACACACTGTAAAGAATTAGGGAATAGTTCATTGTTATTATATAGCCGGACATTATATAGATCCGTTTGAAACGGGCACAAAAATTATTATATACAGATAAGTATTACAAAGTGAATTTTCGTAGATGACATGGAATAAGATGATGCATCTACCTACCTGTGTGTGTGCGTTCATATTCTTCTAGACATCTCTAATTCTCTCTTATATACACTCTCTTGAGATATTACTGACCTTATAACCTGTTTAAAATGTTGTTATTCTTCTCAACCATATCTCTCTCATGATTTGGGCACACTTACATTGTACTTCGTACTATATCGCATCTTCGTGTCTTCGAAGAAGAGCAGAGTGCAGAGAGAATATGTATATTATCCGTACGTACATGCGATTCATAACATCATCATATTCACAACAATCGATTTTTTACACACGAAATATACTACGAGCTTATTGTTACTACTTCGTATTCGTACAAACTTAATCCCAACTATTTCATCAAGCAATCTCTTTCTACTACTTTCATTGTGTGCAAAGCGTCATATCTACTACATAGTCCATACTGCAATGCATCTTTCCGCTTCCGTCTGCAAAATAAGAAACTTATTAAGAACAGAGTAAGATGTTCTCTCAAGCCAAACGATTCTTTTGTGGTTACTTGCATGAATCTCATTAATCAACTGAATGACGAGAGAGAGATTCTATAGATATTTCGTACGATGCGTCTCTTTTGAAAGATGAGAGAATATATAAAGAAAGATGATGGTTGCCAAACGCTTTACGTGTGCTGTGTGCATATATGGATTATATTCTTGCGATAGTTTCACACGGAAATCGGAGGCTCTTTTTATTGTCGCCTCAATAAATAAGACATAAAGTACATCTTTTGATTACTACTACAAATACAATTATTAAGCAATATATAACTAGTCGTCATCATTAAATAATATGTATCAGTCATGTCAAGTTTTAATCGTAACTCACAAATGAAGATAATAATTGTGACATATGATGAGTAATCACTGTTGAATTTACTTTCTATAGTGAAGGGAGGACGATGCCCTGAACCAAGGATGGATACTCGCCTTTGTGGGGGCCAAGTAGATCAATGCACAAGTGACGATGATTGCTCAGGTAAAAAGCGATTTAAGAAGAAGATGATGATGAAGAATCTAAACCAATTATCATCTTTCAACCTAAAGCTAATTGTACTGGCTAGATTTCAGTCACGATGATTTCTTGAATCAACGTTGAAAAATAAACCAATATTAGTCTTGAGTATCCCGAGTGAATATTATATTGGCAGAATGAAATACTAATTTGGTTTATCCTTGCTTTAATTCCCACAGGAGAGTCACTGTGTTGTACGACAGGATGCAGTCGTGTTTGTATTCTTCCATCTTACACAGGTAAATACTTCATTACATTCACCATTTAACGAAATAGAAAATTCCATTTTGTTTAACCTCGTGCGATTAGCATTAAATAATTGCATAATACAACCCGCAATTTGTATGGGGACTCCTACCTAGTCAGTTCAATACTGTAAAGAACTTTAGTGTCAAAAGGTAGAAACAGCAGGAGGTGGGAAAGCGTATTATCTTTTAGTCAAATTGATGCATTTATTTGCATTCTTGAAGTGTAGTTTAAATGGTGATGAATGTGGATTGATTGAAGTGAAAGGAACCTCAATTGAATCACATCATCATAATATCATCATGGGATTTTATTGAAGGAATTGCATAACGCTCTCCCACGTTTATGTACTTAATTGTGTAATAAGAATGAACTTCGTCGTGTCTTTCTGATCCGTATTACACTAAAGGTACAAGATACGTATAGTTATGTAGGAAGAACAATGAGATGTTTAGGTTTGATGATAGCAATGATGATAATGTCATTGTGATTTTAATTCCACCGAGTACAAAAGACAAGAGAGATGACAATTGATTTACGAAAAGCATCATTACAATCACGTCTGTAACAAGTACGAATTTATCTTCTTACTTCTTTGTTTTGGAACTTGCAGAATTAGTCTAAAGCTTCGTGTGTGTATGCATTAAACTATAATGCATTAAGGATAGTACACACTACAGGATAGTACTTATATAAGTACACATATCAAACCGAGACAGACAATAAAATACTTACGCACTAAAGCTAAAAAGTCAATCCAATCTTGTCTAGAGCTTAGAATAAGGTTGCATAATGTCTGATTCATTTATCATCCACCAACTAGAAGATTAGTGAGGGATTATTGTGACATTGTTTTTCCATGTCTATACTTAATGAGCAATACAGAGAGAACATCATTCATTATTGCACTCAATCAATCGGTTAATTGCTTTAATGCTTATTTTTAAATTCGTGATTTGTTTGCAACTAACTTTAATTAAAGATTCCCGAGATCTCCAAAGTTAGTTTTAACGCAGCCTTGTTGATTAAATCTTTTTGCAAGGCACTCACTCTCAGCTTGCTGCTATTATTGTTGTTGCTCAGTCTAATAGAAAAATAAAATTAGAATGTCGTCGTATGGCTGAAGTTTTCACGGTGAAAGTTTGTAAGGACTATTGTAACTGCATTGTAATGTGATTAATCTGATTTCTGATTAACTTCAATCAATGAGAAGTTTGTGCGGTTCTCTTCTTCAAGTTTTTGATAATCATCAGTACTCATGACTTCGTGAAACTTGGACACAAAACGTGTGTACCAACCACCATGCTTTTGATGTAATCCTAAAGGTGGAAAAGTCAAGAGTAGTTTCTTCTATCAATTGTCATATCTTACAAATGAATCAATCACACGTATATATGTTGACTTCAACTTTTTTAACTTTCTCAGATTCAACCCTAGATCATAGCTAGATACAGTTTTTCCAATAAAATTGCATCCTAATGCTTACCGAGAGCTCAGGACATGAGTTTAAGCAAAGAACCTTGTCAATATTAGTCTGAATTTTGTTTAATTCACCATATGAATCCCGTTGCTTTGCTGGTTGATCGTGTCGATAGTCGATGCGTTTCCACTAACACTTATTCTCACACCTATAGCGTACACTGCTTGAATGCAAGTTGTCTGTATTGCATATATACCACCACATAAATGCTGACACTACATGCTACACTGGTATTTGGGAGCTAAGTTTTACTTTTTTTATACAACCAGCCGCAATTTGAAATACCTGCGGAAACTCTTGTAGATGGCAAACTATTTTTTAAAGTTATTTTAATATATAGCTGTGGTTTTAACGGAGGTTTAGATTTAGGTACTCCAAATGAACATTTTGTATTAGAAATTTCGCAATTTATTCATAGTTACTTGAGACTAGTGGCGCTTATTACTATTGAGTATCATTTGGTCTTGGACATTTCTAAGCAGAAATAAATATGTATAATAGTATATTCGACAGCTTTAGGATCATTATGAAAAATAAATGATGATTAATCAATCATAACGTAGTATACCTGAACAACAGCAAAGTATACAACTTCCTTTCATCTTTTGCTGTTTTGAGAGATGTGGCAGATTGCTTTACATTTTATTGTTACTTTGTTCTCTCTGTAACGAGTTCTATTTGGCACGGTTATCGATCGCAAAAATTCTGCCTTCTTTTAAGATTTACGATTTCTATCCACCAAATAATATGCTTATAGTTTAATTTAATAAAGGAAATTGGATTGATTCCTCTCTTCGTAACTTCCGCTACGGCGTTCTTTGTGATCTCCTAATGTATAGGTAATATAATAAAATATAACGAACAGTTAAAGATTATGTTACGGAAATAGTCATCTAACATCAAAATTAATTTGAGCTTGAATGATTTGTATAATAGCCTTTAGGTAGATACAAAACTCTGTCAATTGAATCCTTGTCGATCTGATAAGCTAATTGACAATAAGACTGTTGAATAAGATCTCAAAGATGGTTTCATTATTGAGAAAGTTGAAAATGCATTTGTAAGCATTTGTATGCAAAAGTTGATTTGTTTTCGTTCGTTAATGTCAAGGAAGTTGAGATTCAAAGATTTAATAGACTACTCTTGTTATTGTTGCATGATTCGCTCTAATCCTAAAAACTTACGTAAATATTTGCTTATGTTAATCTACAGAAACATTTCAATACAAGCTCTCTGATTTCATTAGCTGAAAGCCTAACAAAACTATGAAGTACCATCTTCTACAAATAGACAAAAATACAAAATCAGCAATAAGAATAGTGAGGCCCGTGCATGCACTGCTAACTCTAGAATATATATTTACTATTTATAATGAAGAATGGAAAGGGAAACTCGGAATTCTTGAGTGGAACCATTACATACCCAAACAATTAGTTCGTTTGGGAAGCAATTTGACGATCGAAAAGCGAAAAAGTTGTGTTAGGTGCTCAGATAATGAATGCTCTCAGCGTTTGTATACATATGTTGTTGGACTTACAGACGATCAATTTAACTGCACTGGTCAATTTAAAAATAATATGCTCAAGAATAATTGCAATTACTTCCCATTTTGTGAGCTATTTTCCATCCCCCTGCAACCAAATTAATGCTGGGAAGTCAAAAGTAATTGCCTCTTAATGATTTTTACACTTCTTTCGTACACACGTCCTTATATATACGATGCACTTTAAACTTTGTTAACTCGAAGACGTGAAGAGAAGCATTTGAAGCGAAGCATTATTGACGATGTGTAGTCAAGCTTTTATTCTTTCAGTACTTTTTATGCAACAGTTCTTCAAGCAAGACATGACCACAACCGTTATTTGAATTAATATTAGCTTTTAAAATTAGTTTTTGCTTAGTTAAGAATTTGAGTTTAGACTCGAGAGCACATTATATTTTTGTCAGAGGTTATTTACTGCAAACGTAGAGCTAGGCTTTGTAACGTAACATGCGGACATTTGTGCATTATTTGCTTCAGAAAAATTCTTTATTGTGTCCAACAATGTATCAGACTCTCTATTCTGTGTAACTCTGAGTAAACTAAGTTCCTAAAAATTAAGATTACTTTACTTATCTCATCAACGTGCCTCTTGCAATCAATGGAAGTCTTACAAACATCCTCCTTTAAGTCATTCAAGTACAAAATACTTTGTTCGGAGAGATCTCTTTGTACACACTGACACTTGTAAACTTTTTTAACACCAGTTTCCTGTGTGTTTTTTCATATTTGATGCTTATACCATGCAAGTACACCTCTGAATGGGAAAGGAGAAAAACACATTACGGAAGTTGGTGTTTTTAAAAGACAAAAAATATTTCATGACGGTTGACGGTGGAAAGAAATAAAAGACAGTAAAGCCAACCCTATTTTCTTAGAAAAGTGGGTGAAGAATACAAGGCACACACAATGTATTATTTTCTTATCACGAAGATACATAATATAAAACAGAGACGGAAACTTTCATTCAATTATCTTGCAGAGCAGAGAGTGTTAATGAGAATATATAGGAAAGTCTAAGGCTGTATAAGAACAGAAAGTCAATCAAAGACAATGACATGTTAACTAACACACATGAATCTCCATTATTATTATTATTTGCTCTGCATTAACACAGAAACCGTGTAATTTAATGATATAATGGATAAATAAATGAATTTTCAATTTATTACCGAATGAAAGTTTCTAGCAACAAACAACTTTATATAAATAAGTATCTTGTGTGCTTTTATTTCAGATTTTACACTTGATTTGAACATAAAATGACTCATATGGCTCGTAGAAATCTTCCCAAACCTTAAAAAAGCGAAAACTAAGATACACGTGGGGTTATTATGTCCATAAATAGATATTTAGCTGACGACGACGACGAGAGTCCTTTTCGCGAGGAGATTTTCGCAGATACAGTTTCTGTTGTCATTTAAATGACCAAATGTTAATGATAATGTGAAATGTTGATGATTAGAAATCTGTAAGAGGAAGTATGGTAATTTAGAAGTGTGAAGATTTTCATATCTAAATTGTCAGTCAGCAAGGAATCCACTTCTTGTAATACGTCAATTCTGGCATGACGAACAAATATGTACAATTCAATTTTAGTGCTTATTCATTCCACCTTTTTAGAGAAAATCTTGAGAAACTGATTAGTAGTCATGTTTAAACCGATTACGTTTAACTTGTGTGTAGAAAACTTTCAAATTAAAATCAAGGTTAGAATGGGGTTCACACATAAAACGACGGTTTTAAATGGAAGGCATCATCATCATCAAAACCCCGTGAACATTTAATTAATCACATTTTATTTCACACTGATACGCGAGTTTTTGTAGAAGAATGCCTTAAAAACTTGACCACAGCTTATTCAGCATGTCGTCGAGTAATATAAGAGATTTCAGTGTTGCATTCAACAAGTAACAAGAAGATTTGCTCTACTAATTTTCCACGAGCTTGTAAATATCTCTTAGCCCCATGTTACCTTGAAAGGCAGATGCATTTTAATTAACCATTAAATAATTAAAGTAAGTAATTAAATGTAAATTGATAGCTTTGAAGTCCCCAATGAATAATTATTAGGTTTTTAAGAGTAAATTTGAAAGGAAATTAAATACAAGTGAACTTGAAATGATTTTAGGACATGGTTTTTCATACTTTGTTCAGAGAGTAAGAGTAAAATTGACTTTGCACGATTTATATAGACTTCAAGTAAACAGAAGTTGAAAGTTGTACGCGTAAATGGTCCCATTAAATATGGTTAATCAGCAATTAATGCAGTTCATTTTGATTAATTTGATTCCCACTAATCTCAAAGTGGAATGCATAACCTTCAGTTTTAAACATTCCACTACATATTGAGCCGTACTGAAAAGTTTAGAATCCTACAAAACAAAGTTCTGCTGTGTTATATAGTCATAATACTGAAGCAGTGTCAAGTTTACTGCATCTGCATTCAAGCTTATTAGCCAGATTTCTATTTTATAATTTTCCGTCCCAAAGATTTCATGCCAATTGCTTTAATGCGAATGCTCATACAGTTTAGTCTGTTTAGTCTTATTTAGTTGGACACACATGTACTCTGTTCTGACATTTCTTATGATTGCTGACTGCACAGACCATGAGCCATGAAATACGAAACGAAAGCGTTGTTATTAACCCATCCCACGCTATAATCTGATTTGGAGTGAAGCTGAAAGCAAAGTTATTGAAAGCATTGTTATCATTATGAACGTACTGATGCAATTCCTACAATTCTGATTCAGACTCTACTGCATCTCAAGTTCAGGCGAATACAACAAACTAATAATAATACATCGTTTGATGAAGTAAATTACGATATAATGGGGAATAAAGGTATCACATTTTGGCAGAACTAAACGAATCCCATCATTTCAATTGAAGTGACACTCGCTGCCAGATTGCTAAAAAATAGATTGTTATTCCTTCAATAAAAGTTGCAGGTTGTCATAAAAAGATATACTTTCTCTTGGTTCTTATTATAATTCTTCTGTAACTGCTCCTGCTGTGGCGAGTTAGTTATAAATAGGATATACGAAATGGTGCTTTGAAAAGAAACGCAGATATAATATTGACTTTCTATTCATAATTGACCTTTTATAGCTTGCGAACAAGTTAAAAATGCTGCTGAAAGAAGGGCGAGGACTTTGACGCCTGAAGATGCGAAGTTTGTCCAAGTTCCAGAGTGTGAACCGGAGACTGGAAAGTTTAAACCTGTCCAGTGCAATGGGGGTGGGTGTTATTGTGTGGATAGTCAAGGATTTGAATTACCTGGAACGAGAGCTAAGTCATTGGATGCTGTCAACTGCACGAGTAAGCTTTGGTTTGTATACAATTGGATAAGATTGAAGTGTGGAGTCATTTATGTATAACATGAATGAACAGATCCAAGAAACTGTGACGGACCTATGTGCCGAATGCTCTGCCCTCATGGCTTCGAACTTGACGAACAAGGCTGCGAAATGTGTGAGTGCAAGAATGTATGCAAGGGAGTTAAGTGTCCATCTGAAACCACATGTGAAGTTGAAGAAGCTCCTTGTTCCACGGAACCTTGTCCACCTGTACCATCATGTAAGTTGGAGCCAGCCTATTGACAGAGAAAAGCTAAAGCTGTGTACGAAGCCTTTAAAAATGAATATATCTATAATAGGCAAACAACCAAGGTCTCTGGACAGTTTCTGTCCATTTGGAGCTCCTTTGATTATTCCAGAGTCAGGAAATCCTTTCCTGTGTGGAAACGGTGCAGGTCAACCCACATGTCCTACAGCTTTCGAATGCAATGTCCAAACAGGTAAATTACATGGTAGATAATTGACACACGGAGTTTTTAACAATACTTGCGCGTAACTAATTCCCAAATGACACGTTTGTTCACTTCTGTCGCTGCATCTTTAATCAGGAAATGAATACGGAGTATGCTGTGCCACAAATAGGAATTTCGACAAGCCTGGCTCTTGTCCAGTTGTGGCTACAACACAAGATTCATCGATAGTTGATGCAACTGCCAACGACGATTGTACTTCCTCTTGTCGACATGATTTGGATTGTCCTGAGTTTGACAAATGCTGTATTACTCAAGGATGTGGCAAGCAATGTACCAGACCGGCTAATTCAACAGGTAAAATCTAGATAGTTTGCTTCTATATAGCTTCCAATAATATATTATTGCTCGATCTCGCTCTCTCACTTTCTGATCATCTTAGCGATTTTGTATTGGTACAAAAGTATCCGATATGCAATCTTTCATTGAAAGGAAGTTAAGTTATTACAGTAGCAACTATATAGTAGCAAGTCTCATGTATGAAACATAACAAGGCAAAACGTATATTACATAATTGAAGCAAAATGAACGGGTTTGTTTGACACTTAATTACAAATTGCATGCAGAGCAATTATGAGAATGAGAGTGTTTCTGAAAGTGTACAGCCAACACATAAATTGAAGCTTGAAGCTGTTGATTGTTTTATTTTTTTATCATTTGCCCATTTATTTTTCAGCTTGTCGCCAGCAAAAGCACATTGCAGAGTTAATGTCACAAAAAGAGTTGGAAGGAAAAGGATACATTCCTCAGTGTGACGAGAATGGCAACTTCATTCCAAAGCAATGTAGCCGGTAATTTACCATTGCAGATTATACATTAAGTTTTTGCTTCATCAGTGTGTGATGACTTGTGTGTTGCAAATGAATTGCCATTAATGATCTCCTAACAAACATGATACAAATTTTTTGATTTTAGGAATGGAAAAGTATGCTGGTGTGTCGGTCCTGATGGCAAAAATTATCCTCAGTCAATTGGCCCCTCTGAAAGCGTGAATTGTACTAACACCCAACAGAGACAGAGAGGTACGAATATCATATAATACAACTAGTCTGAAATGATCACATCTTGTTTGTGAATCCAACAAATTCTAAAATGCGTGTCTCCTTTTTTACGAAAAAATATGAAAAAATTACGAAACTAGGTTATATAGTTGTAATGAGATTCATTAATTTTCCCCCAAAGTAAAATGAGTGATTCATTTCCAACTTACAATGTCAACTTCAAATATTCAATGGTTTCCTTAAATTTACAGCTGCCCTTAGGTCAGATGATTCTTACGGATGCGACAAAGTGATTTGCATGAACACGTGTGAATTCGGATTCAAAACTGATCGAACAGGATGTCCAACCTGTGACTGTGTAGAGAGTCCTTGTGACACATTCTTCGAATGTCCCACAGGGTCAAAGTGTCAAATGGTCTCAGATCCATCATGTCTCAAAGATAATTGCACACCGAAACCCACATGTCTTTCAGACAATCTCTTTGTAAATCCATGTGCCTTGGGCACACCCCTCACTGACATGGAATCAGGACAAGTAGTCGCCTGTTCAGAATCAGCTACCACATGTCCAAGTACACACATTTGTGTCATTGTTTCTCCTAACAAAGCTGGGCTTTGTTGTGCCAATCGCCCACGAGTTGGTAAGAATATACTTTTGACTGTTTTGACTTTCAACATCATCCCAAGAAGTAATTTAGACTTCTTGCTCACATTACGATGAATTACATGAGAGTCGACATTAAATCCATCATTAACAGCACAACAGTTGAGAGAGAGATTACTAACAACCACAAATTACTACATAGAGAGAATGTTTTCGTACAAGCCTCTTTGTGTATCGTGTCTTTGAAAGAATACACTGACATAATATATATATATAACACATTGTTACAGATGATCTTATAGACATAATAATCATTATGTGGTTAGCTTATCAGACAATAACTTGATACTTTAACGATGGTTTATATTGTACTTAAGGCCATTCTTTTTCATGGGGCAATTTTAGAACCAACAAAGCCAGGAATGTGTCCACTCCTTTCATCTGCCCTTTGTAATACAAACACCACATTGGGATTAAGCCCTAAAAAGTGCTTCTCAGATAATGATTGTGAGAACTCTATGAAATGTTGTGGAGCCGGAGATTGTACTGTTTGTGCAGATCCTCTGTTGCAACAAGACATGAGCCAAAGTACAACGAGCAATCCCACAAGTAAGCACATAATATAAAGATCTATATAACACGTACTTGTGAATATTGCATCTCATTCTTTATAAGATGCGAGATGAGATTAAGCGAGAATCGTGGTTTTGATGAGACTTTAATGAGACAATTTGTCTCACGACGACCATGAAGAAACACACACACGCATGCATTAAAATGTGCTGCTGTGCTCTAATTAGAGTTGCTTCTTGATATCATCTTTATGTTTCCTTTTTAGTGTGCCAATACTTGAGAGATGCTGAGGAGAAAGTTGGGGGAGTTTTTAACAAATTCAGATTAGCTATTAGCAAACCACAGTGCAAGGTAAGAGACACACTATTATGCGTGGTGGTAGGAAAGGTGAAACTATCGGCATTAAAAACTTTACGAGCTTACGAAGTTTCGAATTACAACTTGCTGATATCATCTTACCCCAACTTTTACTATTTACGCTTAAAACATCGAAAACAATAAATAATAAATAATAATAATGATACTAATCGGGTTTCATCTTGATTTATTCAGGATAATGGAGAGTTCAATGAGATTCAATGTGATGAAAGTAATTGCATGTGTGTTGATGAAAATGGAGTTGAGATTCCAGGGACTATGTGAGTTTTCTTGAACATTACATTCACATTGTTTTCAGAACTAAATGATTCTGGACACGACTTTTGATAACAAATGGTTATTAATGATTTCTCTTAGGATGGAAAAAACTCACCATAATCTAACAAGCCACGATTGTATTGAAGCTAGGAGCAATCCAAAATGTTTGGAAATGAACTGCCGACTTGCTTGTGACTACGGATATGAGACTTTAGATGGTTGTCGCATTTGCGAGTAAGTAGGTTTAGCTAAAAGTCGTCTTGGGTTCTTTTGTTATTATTATTATAGTACAAGGGAACAAAAACTGAATAATTTATTAGGTGTCGAAATCCTTGCATGTCGAAGAACGGATGTGGGGAGGATGAACAGTGTGAAATGGTTGATATCGACTGTTCAGACGGACAATGTCCACCACTTCCATTCTGTAAGACTTGATTACATTATTATTCTCACAGATTGAATTGTATATAGAATATTCAATTGAAAAAGAATTTATATTCACGTTAAAATGTACATTATTCATTTACACATGAGGTTGGATTTAACACGGTTCTTTTATTGTTGACAGGCATACCAAAAGTTGTTGCTCCAAGTGGCAAAGAACTAAGTTTTTCTTGTCCCAAAGGAACTGCATTCGTGACCGAGAGTAATGAAACACTTACATGCAATCCTCGTGCAAGGTATAACAAATGAACTGGTTAAGTAAATGCTGCTGACTTTGACTGCATACTCAAAAGTACATTCACAGTTAGTAGTAATATGTAGTTTAATAATATCACAGCAGTAGAATCAGCACAGCCAGCACAAAACTAATAAATTACACCTTTAAAAGTGCCAGTACAAAAAAGTAGTTTTACGCTATATGCCAGTAAATTGGAAAGGTGCATGTGTTCTCATGTACTTTACATACGCCAAGTCAAATGATCTCTCTCCCCTTTTAAGAAAGAAACCCATCAAATTAATTAGACTTGCTTGAATCTCATTCCCTCAATTTCTTTGTACATTCGTAGATATATATATATAGTATATATTACCCACTAGATTTGCACTGTATATTATTGACACCATGCTTAGCAATTTTGTGACGCATGAGAAGTATATTTTGGACTCGTTTATGTAAATGTAATTGAAATAAATTTAATTTAGAATGCTCCAATGCCCTGATGACTATTTTTGTCACGATGTGATACAATCTAATCATGAGCTTGGGTTCTGCTGCCCTGTTTTGAGTGAGTGGTTTGTGTTTCTTCATCTTTTACATAAAAAGAGGGTTATAGGGTATAGCTAAAACTATTAATTTTTCATAAATATATTTGCATTGTGGATGCAGGTGAGGATGAAGCAAGCCAATTTCTCATGTCAGAGGATAGGAAAGGATCTCCAAGTGAAGACATTGGAGGATTACTCGAAGGGATCTTCGGAAATAATGCTGTCAAGACAAAGATTGGACAATGTCCTTATCTGATCCCATTTAGCTCGGGATCCTGCGAAAGCGAATGTGAATCTGATTACCACTGTCCCTCATCAAAGAAATGTTGCTTAAATTCATGCGGGGGATCCCAATGCACAGAACCATTGTTGCTCACTGGTATGAGTTCAGATTTATTTTGGTTCATATATAACCTATACCAATTAGTGGGGATGTGGTAAATAAGTGAACTGGTCTGCTATATATTTTAAATTCATTTACAGCCTGCCAACATCAAAAAAGCATATTGGAACACAAAGCAAGAGAGGATGGTATTCCAGCAAAGAGAGTTTTCATTCCTGATTGTGATGAAATGGGAGAGTACGTGCGAATTCAGTCTTTTGGCAAATTTCGTTGGTGTGTAGATTCTGCAGGCCATGAAATTCAAGGAACTCGAGTTTCTGTTTCTGAAACTCCAAACTGCCAAAGTATGTTTGACAAAATTACCTAAGCCCCGTGTAATTTCCCAGGTGAAATGTTCTTTCCTTCATCTATTTTTGGTTACCATTGCGTTATTTTAGAACCAGCTCAATGTCCACAAACAACGTGCTCTTTGCAATGTGAATTCGGATTACAATTGGATTCAAAAGGTTGTTCTATTTGCCAATGCAAGCCTAGTCCATGTGATGACGTAAATTGCGATCGAACCGGAGAAGAGTGTAGAATGATGCAATTGAATTGTATCAGTGAACCATGTCCGCCAGTCCCATTATGCTTACCTAAATTAGATAACCCTTGTGCATTTGCATCACCTTTGACCTTTGAAGAAACAGGAGATAGGGTTCCTTGCGGCCCAGGATTTGGTTCTTGTCCATCATCTCACAGATGTAATTTGAGTCCTTTCGGAGAATATGCCGTGTGTTGCCCCAAGCCAAGTAATTCTATGATTAAATAATTTCGATTGAGCTTACTATATAAAGGTGGAGGCACTCAACATTGAGATTTCCATGCTATTATTATTATTATTATTGTAGAGGAAGTTTGCTTTGAAAAGAGAGATCCTGGAAACTGCAAAGCCGTTGCTGGAATCACAAAGTGGTTCTTCAACTCATCTTCTAATGAATGTCAGCCTTTCTTCTATTCTGGATGCGGGGGCAACTCTAATCTTTTCAACTCAAAGGCTGAATGTTTATCAGTTTGCCCTGGTATGATGGTTACATCATTATGCTTGCATTATGTTCTGCGCTGAATAACAATCTATTAGTATATAACTATATAGCTAGTAATAAAACTACATTACGTGATTTTCAGCACTCACTCATTGCGAGAGAATGCGAGAAAAGAACTTGGAGCTGGTTAATAAATACAAACACCTCAGTTACATTCCCAAGTGTGATCCTAGACGAGGAGAATGGGAATCTGTGCAATGCTTTGAAGAAGTTGGAATGTGTTGGTATGTCAAACTCACAAGAAAGTCTCAAGAAAGTACGAGTATAAATCAACACATGATTATATGACGAATGAATCGTATATTATTTACAGGTGTGTTAATAAAAAAGGAGAACCAATTAAAGGGACTATGACAAATGGAATTCCAAACTGTCAAACAAGAAGAGGAAGATTGTTAGGAGCCTCTTCAACAGTAACACCCACGGGTACACATTTACTTTACAAAAGTTTGAGTGAAAAAGTTTTAATGTTAGCAAAAGTATTTATAGCGCAATAATAATAATTGGTTCCCATTTCTATTGATATCCTAGTTTGCGAGCCAGGAGTTTCTGTTCACGTATGTAACAAGACTCTCTGCGATAACAAAGTATGTTTGGGCCACCCTACTGCCAAATGCATGATCAATCCATGTGGAGGATGCTCCGTCAAATGGATTTCATCTGAAGATGGTCAAGTTCTAGACTGTAACTCAGGATTGAGTAAATGTCACAAGGAGATGCAGTCAGTGATGAATTCGAGGTCGTGGATCAATCAAGGCTACTCTTCATCATCTCCAGCTGATAGTGAAGAGAAAGATGAGCTCGAAGAATACGCAGAAGTCTCATCATCTGGACCAACATTAGGAAATGCTATTAGTCAGTTAATTCTTAATGCAGACAGCATGTCACGTTTTAGTGGAAGTGAAGAATCCCCATCATCATCTCCAGTTTCTTCCCGTATGAGTACAAAAGTCACTCCAATTTTTGCTGATTTTGGAGGACACAGAGTCATGGGAATAATGTCAAGTACAGTAACCATAATGGGTGGTGGAGATCAAAGTGGCTTGTCGTCTTCTTCCTCCTCCGAAGAAGAAGAGCCTTCGAATGAAGACAATTCACCTGTGAACAAGCGTGTCACTCCTGTAAAGAGTATAGCTGATATTTTAGCTGATATGATGACAAGCCAAAGTCAACATACTCCAGGGAGCAGATCAGGAAGAACTTACAATAGTTTTGATGATTTTGTGGACTTGATGCCAAGTAGTTCTCAAATGTATCCCATTCCCATGAGAGGACTTGTTCCTCCTCCACCTGTCATCCCAGAATATGCTTTCTCCAGATCAGACAGACATGTGTCACGAGTAAGAAGAGGTATGAAAATATTTTTAAACCCTCTTTGGAAAGAACCCCCTTACATATTCATGACATTACATTAAACATAACATTATAAACTAAATTAGACGCCAGCACTGTGAGCAGCAGTGAAGAGATGATGATTCCAGATTCAATGGCAATTGAAAGTTCAACCTTCCAACACGTTGTCCCTCCTCCAAACAGGGAAATACTAGTTTCTATAATACCCCGGAGAAAGTCTGGAAATTGTCCAAAGCCATCTCATTTCGCATTATTTAATCTGCTTACTGGAGCTTGTTCAGACGAATGCCGTTATGACAGTGAATGCAATTCACATTTGAAATGTTGTTTGAGTAAATGTGGAATGAAATGTGTTGAGCCTGAGTCCCTTGACGTCACCGTTATGGAAGTTATTCCGGCTGAGGACGTATCTTCGAGCGTTTTAACTCATTCATGTAATTCACTTTCTCTCCTGGTTACTTTTTCATACGTGTCAACATATGCAGACGTGTTTGATTCACATATTCGTTATTATTGCAGACGAAGAAGTAGAGTCTCCAACAATGCTTGTGTCATTACCACAATGTGATTCTGAGACTGGTGATTACACTCCCGTTCAGTCTCAAGGCGATCTATCATGGTGTGTCACTCCTGATGGACAACCCATTCTGGAAACTTTCACGAGGGGAAAAGTTTCATGCTCTTCTAATGGTACAAATATATACCATATAAATATAATGATACGCATTGCATGTGGGATGCTTTATATTATTATATTGTGTTGTACTTGCGTTTCTTTTGAAGAACTTTGTTCATGACGTTAAAGAAGTTTGAATTTCTCACTAAAAGTCTTGTTGACTTTTTAAAGCAAATCATTGTAGTAATAAATAAATAAAGCATATGTTGCTACATTCTAGGAACAATCTTGGAGAGGTTTATCCGAGGACCTGTGTGTCCTGATTCCGAACAAACACCGATGATTTGTCAAGATCAATGTATGCAAGCTTCTTGTTCGTTACATCCTGAGGCTATTTGCGTCATGGATGTTTGTAACGACTGTAGACCTTCGTTTTACAGGTATGCCTTGTATACACTTATTACTATTCAGGAAAAGGAAGCTTTGCCTATGCAAGGTGGAAAATATAATTGGTATTTGTTTGATGAAACACACACAGCCCTTCAGGGGAGAAAGTGCGATGTGAAGAGAAATGTCAACAGCTACCTGCAAACCCTGGATTGTGCAGAGCGTCTATTCTCCGTTATTCCTACAATCCTGAGAGCAATAAGTGCGAGGAATTCATTTACGGGGGATGTCAGGGGAATGACAATAATTTTGAGAGCCTAAAAGAATGTCAAAGTGAATGTGAAAAGACAGGTAATTAGTATATTATGTAGTTGGGGTAATTAGGAATATGTTAAAGAAATCAACGAAGCGTAGATTTTAGTATAAAGTTTTTTGATTTATGTGTATGACAAGTCTCTAATATGTCGTGCTATGCTTTCTCTTTGTAGAAATGGATGTGTGTAGTCTTCCCATGAAACCTGGGCCATGTAGAGCGAGTATGCCACGATGGTACTTTAACAAGGACACTCAGTCTTGTGAAGAATTTGATTATGGAGGATGTGGTGGAAATGAGAATAATTTCATGAGCAAAGAGCACTGCGAAACGAGGTATTTTTGGAGATCTTTTTAATTTCCCATTTCGAAAATGAATGAGTAGTACAAATTTCGGATGAGTGACAAGTGAATGTTTTTGCGTGCGATAGGTGTCCCGACTTAATTTTATGTCCAAACATTGTTGATGGAGAAATGAAGTCTTGTAGTCGATTAGCTGCATGCAAGAATATCTCTTGTCCAAATCAACCTCTGGAAGATTTTATCTGTTCGGTCGATGCTTGTTCGTGTACAGCTGTATTGAAGGACTTTAATGGAAATGAAGTTCGATGTGAAGATTTTGATGATTCGACCACTAGGGACTTCGGACATTCATCAGACCTAATGAGCAAAGTTATAGAAGCAGAGAAAAAAGATTCATCATCATCACCGACAATTATGTCTGAGGAGACCTCATCATCATCATCACAATCACCTTTTGAAGTTTTACGAGTCCACACAGACAATTTGGGCTTGAGAAGTACCAAATGCTTATCAATGTCTAATCAAGGAGTTCCAATTTCATGTGACACACTTGGTCAGTTTAGCCCTCTTCAATGTATTCCCTCTGAGGGACTTGTTACCCGCACATGCTTTTGTGTTGATGAAGCCGGAAATCAACCAGACGGAAGTGAGCCATTCTCCGAAGGCTCAAAATCCTGTCAGAAAGTGACAATAGAAAAAGTAGAGGTGACTCTGAGTTTCCCCGTGTCCATGTCTGGGTGGGATGATAAGGGTGTACAGTTAGGAACCGAAGTACAAGATCTATTGCGAAGTTTCAATAGTAGATTGGAAGAAGGCAAAGTAGAATCTGGAGTGGTTCCTGGATCTACCATTGTCCGGTTCACTTTGATAGGAGACAATAAAGTAGACATTGCTTATTTCCTGGAGACAATGGTGAAAGCAAGTGCAATAGGGGTAGAGGATCAAGGGCGAGTCATAGCTGCGGATTATTCCACATCAAGATTTACTTATGTGATGGGTACTACCACACCATCAGACTCTTCACAAATAGAGTTAGATGAAACCACTCCAAGTGTAGAAATGAATGAAGTGTCAGTAGATGAAGAGAAGACCAAGGATGACGATGATGATGATGCAGTATCCGCTGAAAGTTTAGCTGTAGAAGATGACCAAAGCACACTAGCTGTTCTTTTAACATTAGTAGCAGCCATTTCCGCAGGTCTTGTTGTGTTTGGTATGTTCCTAGCTTTCCAAAAGAAAAAGAGCACCGGTTGTTACCCTAAGAAGCCTTTTGAGACTTTAGCTTTCAACTCACAACTCTATGAATTCGAGAAAAAAGTTCCTAAGGGCTCTCCAACTTTCACTGCTACGCCGTATGTTAATCAATACAAAGTTACTGAAGAGAAACCTTCAAGCAAAGCATGAGACTTTCACCCAACCCAGTAAATAACAAAACTCAACCATCTATATTACTATGTAATAATAATATAGCGTTATAATAATTTTGGATCTTAGATAAAAATAAGTCTCATGCAGTTATAAGTTATATTTTTGACAGGTCGTTTATTTTTTTGTTATTTTTGAATATACATATTCCATTATGTTGTGCCCGTTTTGTAATAATATGTTTCTCATATACGTGGATCGTGTCATAATTTCATGTAAATTGTGTGTGTATCAGTTCGCTAATCGGTCTTATATATGTATTAATGTACCCTCCAATCTCTAAATATATCATGGTCAGGTGTTAACTCTGTTGAGATAATAAGTTTGAGTAAGTAACTATACCACATGCAAACGTGAGTTTACTCAAAATTTTAATGGTAGAAACAGTGTTAAGTACTTCTGCACGTAGGAGTCATCAAATCTATTGTGATGCAAAGTTGAATCAATTACACCTACTTGTGTAACACAAACCAATGGAATTACAACAAAATTACTCAACAACTATCTATACCGATTTATCAAAGGTTAACACACTGCAAAGTCATCTATATTTAATGAGATGATAAGTATGTATTTCGAGTCCATCGATGTCCGAACATACTCTACTTTGAAAAGTGCAGGATTAGGAAAATGTTTAATGTTTCACACTCCGTGTGTATTATCAAGTCGATGTCAGCTACCGAAAAACTACTCTGTCTGAATTCTCAAGTGCTTTGACGAATCGTAATTGTTTAGTTATATCTATATATAGCATGTATGCTGTAACTCTTACACAGTTCTTATATATCTAAAAAAAAAGGAGTAGGACTCGTGTAAACCAGAGAATTATTTTTGTACTGATCCACAATTAATAGACTACAGAGAGGGGAGGAATATTCTTAACAAATTGCCTCCCTTGTGACGATGCTAGTAAACCTGTATAGTAATTATAGAAATAATCCCTCGACTTAATCGCAGTATAGAAGTTTGAAGGATGCAGAGGTTGTATTATGTATTCTGAATGTTAATGTATCGCTGTTTTTAAGTCGTTGAAGTATCAATAAATCCTCCGTCATTTTATCATTACGCCTCATTTGAAATTCTTTTCGTCAAGTTTTTATAGCATCTGCACACACAAGCGATGTTCCATAAATAGAAGTTTATCATTTGTCTGTTGGATATTGACTCTGATTATTCCATTGTAAGCAGATAGGGGAATGCAGAAGTGTGTGTAATCTAATGAAAAGAGAAGCTAATAATATCCAGACGAAATGTAAAAATGGCTACACAGTAAACCAGATAAGCAGTTTATTTGGGAAGGATTATATCGTGTAATGCCAGCAAAATTCATTGACTCTCATTTGCATATAATTATTATCTGTCTCATTCTGAGTCTAAAATAAGCTGACTAATACTTAAGTTCTGTCTTTCATATCTGCGAAAACAGAAATTATGTTATGTTGGATCGACTAATATTAGGAAAGGCTAGTTACACAAATTGCGAATAAGTCACATATAAAGCTTTGAATTAAGTCATTTTACAAGTGAAATTGATTCGCATGTTTAAAGAGTACTGCATTATTAAACGAAAAAATAAAAGTGTATTTTAAAAGATAAAATAAGGCGAAGTGTATTCACAGAAAAACTAATGATCTTTATTATGGATCTTCACATATAATATGCTGTAAGCTGTTCTCTGCTTTGTCCTTAAAAATGATTAACCTACTAGCGAGCTATAAGTTCGGAAAGTAGATCATTCGTCAGCCTTTACAGTCTCAAGTCTGCCTCTCGATGGGACAAGACAAAAAGACGGAAGCTAAGTTGAAAAAGTCAAGGCTGATTTCTTTTCGCGACTCTTTCATTCTTTCCATTAAGTTATCATGAGAATGAAGAAATACAAAATGTTTATGATATCAAGTGGCTACATAGATACGTATTTTAACTGCATTATATTGCATGAACAGCGTTGCTAGAATTTTGATGACACTGTATGCAGTTTGTAACATCATTAATAGTCTGGACAGGACACTATAAAGCTTCACATTACCAAAATGCTCTATCTACAAACGATTAAACATTAAAATCATTGAAGCTCATACAAGAAAACATGTAGGATAACTTGGCCCCGTTTTTTAGCCGAATTCGCCCACCATAAGAATCCTACCAGAAAAGTGGGGCTGAGGATAATCTAGCCCCAAAACGGGGCTGCATAAGAATAACGTTGGAAAAG
>Ga0194135_10000644_pt1 | contig 20463 bp, 13 predicted proteins | sample LitLau_LLRF_2013_FD_134024 | JGI IMG/M metagenome (GOLD analysis project Ga0194135, IMG submission 134024) | Freshwater sediment microbial communities in response to fracking from North America - Little Laurel Run_MetaG_LLRF_2013 (version 2) | ecosystem: Environmental > Aquatic > Freshwater >...
ACGGCCAAAGTGCATTTTGTTTTAGCTTTGAAGACACGCCTCCTCGTAGTGAATGGATCATCGTACTACCTTGTCAACTCATTTCATTCGTGACCTCGAGAGGGTGTAAGTGAGAAGTAAAATTAGGCAAAATTGGTAGTCGCGATGTAGGAAGTAAGAAGGTCACATGGTCTCATTCGCATTAGAACGAAGGCAAAATGCGGAAGAGCTTATACACTGTGCTGGTTTTAAGGCATGGTGAGAAAATGCAAAATGTTAAGAAATATGAGTGATAACAACAGTTTCTATTCGAACACCTTATTCTTTTATTTCGACACATTGTTCGATTTGTCTTGATTTCTTCATGACAATTTATTCTTGTATGAAAAATTTTTTTACTGAATCCACGAGAAACAATGTACAATTTTAGGACAACAAAAGTTAAAATAGGTTTCTGTTGAACATCGTGGTTCATTACACCTTAATTGAGTATTGTGTGCGCTCCCAATTACTGAAAAAGTAAATAAGACAGAAGAAAAGTGCTAAAAAGAGTTTTTTCATTGATTCCGAAAGATATTGTGAATAGTTTTTGCCCACAGTTTTCTAAGCAATTTCAACTCCCAACCTTCTACTTAACTCACCTCAACTGCGGTTGCATGCACGTTTTATTTTAAGCCGTGTGAGACTCCGAGGTTAATGAATGAGCGGACATACATTTGTCGATTAAGTAAATGACCATATACGCAGTATCTTCTTTTTCAGCAAAATACTTACACATGAATGTATGGTTTAGTGAAGAGCGTGTGGGTTTGTGTAGTAGCACTTTGCTCACTGACATCGTATATAAGACAAAAAGAATGATGAGACCGATTACGCCTAGTTAAGCTTTCGGGGCAAACCACTAATATAGTTTCTGCTTGAAAGGAATGGGAGGAAGAACGATAGAGAAAGGTAGTTCTTGGTAAGAAAATTGTGAACATACAACTATATAGCAACACAAATGTGTGTGCGTTGATTAAGCGGTACAACGGCAAAAGACATTGGAGATGCTAGATCCAAGAAGATCGAAATCAGTCGAATGATTCCAAGGTCGTAATTAATGAGAATGTAGGAGAAAGAAAAAGATATTTTGGTGTCAGATTTGGTTGAAGGAGAAAGTACATGAGAAGTTGATGTGGCGTGCCGAATGAGGAAACACTACCACTTAGGAAGAATGTTTTACAGATCTTCAATGAACCGATGGGAGCAAACAAATTCACCCAACCACAAAATGAGAAAACTTTATACTTGTCTGAAATATGATCCCGTTTACTTAATGACGACAACCGTTCCGATAGTCATTCTAACGAAACCACCGTTCTTAGGTAACCAACTCTCATTTTACCTTGAGACTATATTTAAAGACGAAAGTATTAAAACTTTTTCTCGTCAGAATAATACTTTTCTCTCATCTTTGTCTGATCTTTTGCATTGTGTGTCACAATGTCCACCATAAGTACCAAACCAACACAAATATATGTTTTCAAACTTATAGAATGACGAGCTAGATAAATCAATAGTTCCCGTTCCATTAGCCAATGATATTTAATACAGCTCATATGCACATTATCTGAAATCTAGCTAAACGCTACGAAAAGCCAAAGAACCATTACCAAAACCAATACCAATCCACATAAATATGCCAGTTCCTTTATGCTATGTGTATATATATTATCTCTAGGCAGCAATCTTGTGTTTTCTCTAACTGATAAGTGTGTATGGTCATAGAATACTTTCAGTATTACCATATATAGTGGTTTATATATTTTTAATAGCCGTTGGCATTGGCGTGAAGTCAAGTACATATTTAAGGGCCATAAGGATCAATAATCGGTCGTATGGAGTATTGGGTAGTAAACTATTGGGAGAAAAGGACAAATACGCGATATTTGTAATATTTGTGTACGTTACACGTATACAGATGGATACACATGGTAGGTACGTCTGATGTGTGGAGCCAAATAAAGGTTTGACGAAAGTGAAAGCAATGAAAAAATGAACAACAAATTGGTGAAAATACTGCGTTTTCATGTTAAGCAGAAATTGCACTTGCAAAAACTCGGTAGAAACTACACTACAGAGAAATATTAAGAACTCCAGAAAGGGAAGATCAGGCTTGTTTAACCGAGAGAACTTTTGTTTCTCGTATTGCAAATTAAACGGAAGTGTGCCGTCTATGGAGATGAAACTTCCCTAAGGGCATGGAAAAGAATTTCATGGATTATCTTCAGAAAAGAACTCAAACGATACTGCACAAATATTATTCTTATTCGTAAAGTGTGCATATTTGTATTCTTTTTGTTTAACCTTGAAAGGATTTCTACAAAACAATATAAAAAGGGAGTTGCAAACTTACCAGTTGTAAGTTTTATCTGATAGTGAATGAAGAAAGCAATTCAGCGAGCAATAATAAAAGAATACGTAATTAATTTTCTCCAAACCTTGACTCGCTTGTTGTGATGATCCTGACTATGCAAACGTTGTATAGCTGTACAGTTTTAGCATCAAACACGCAATCTTCTACCATAATATATTTATATATTAAGATAATGGTCAAAAAGTTCAAACATGGCCGTAGGAATTTTTACGCTTCATTTATGATTTCTCTACGGAATAATCTAACAATCTCTTGGAGTTCAGTTGACTCAATAGAATCCAGTTGTACGAATCCGTATGTACTTGCAAGGAAGTTATCTTCTAACTAGTACAAGTTGAGCACAAAGTTTTTGTAAGACATGACACAGATCACTTGCAAGTTGGAACTAAAAGCAACCATTACGAAGTTGTTTACTTCTCAATGTATATTTGATTTAGTTTTTATACTTTCTCTGCACCAGTTTGCATTGTAAAGTTGAGCACTTAGTTAGATATAAGGACAATCTATATAGTGAATATATACCTAACTATATTTTATGTATATACTAGTATGGACTATGGACGCAATAATACTTTCTTCAATTTGAATTTAATAAAAACCGACAGATGGAAAGTATGGCCAATTTGGATAAAAGCTTTGAATTAAGAAAGGTTGGCATTTCAACTTTTCTTTTCTTATACGTTGTCTTTAGATTACTATAAACTCAAGAGTGCAAAAACCAAGCGTGGCTTCAGAAATAGATACTTGAAATAGTTTGAAATTGAAAAGCGTAAACGTTCGGCGTTGTCAGCATTTTTGCAGAACAACGGTTTCTAAAGAAAGCCCACTAGTTCAAAAATTACACGTATCAAATATAACTGTTCGTATGTACCCAAGTACATTGTCAGACATTGTCAGGTTCATTTTGGCATTAACATATTGAAGTAAAGTAAAGAGTATACAAGTTCCCATGCACGATGTTTGCAGTTTAAATTTTGATTTGGTTATCTCCAGTTCTTTTTCAATGTTGGATAATGTACTTTTTTGTGAGAGACATATCTATGCATCCCATGGGAGAAGTAATTCGTCCTGTGCGTTGTACAGATAGACATACAACGTGAGTTGTATACACTGGTGACGCATGTGTCTTTGTACTGTGACAGAAGCAGTCTTCTTATAAGACATTTTGCTGTGAACCGTTAAATATTACGTGAAAGAGTCAACAGTTGAACTAGATTTATTCTTCGATATTTATTTTTCGGAGAAACACATAACAAATTCATTCCTAAGTTGCTAGATATGTCTAGATTTTGTGGATAGATGAGATATTGGAAAAACAGTAGTGACAGCTCTTTCACATGTTAGGAGTGTTTGGATTATTCAAACAGACTAGTTTGGGAATTAGCATCAGTGTAACTCTGAAATCTTGATCCTTATATTACGAGAACCCTCCAATTTCCAAATTCAAGTCGTACATCAAATGACAGTATTATACAATATCTATGAGTGCCAAAAGCTTGTACCAAGTACGGTTAGGTTATATATGCAATCCAATTATAATTGGTTACTAGGGAAGTTCTTACACTTTTTTCATAATTAATACAATTGTGATGAATGATACAGATGGACAAAAGTAGTTGTGTGGATACTACACTTATCAGTTGTTCCATGGTTTGTATATTGTCATTACACAAAGAACAAATTCACGGAGAAAGTTTTTCAGAGAACAAAACATCAATAAATGTAGAGCTCTTGTAGTTAGTACGTTTGATTTTATGGTAGACAAAGCATGAGGCTTAATCTCTCAGACGCTTAAGTTCCAAAGCTACTGATCTTCATCTTTCTTTAGTTTCCATTCATTCTGAGGATTTTTGCCTTATCATTCGTATGCAGTGTACACTCTCTCAATATACAGTGTGTATGTATACCCACCTACTTGAGATCTCAAAGAGAAAAATACGTCCTTCCTTTTAATCTACGTGCTCTGTGTGTCTTTCTTGCTTTAGGTACCGACATCTTAAAACTGCAAATAAATGAAAAATGAGGACAGTCGTCATCCATTCAGTTTAAAGGAACAAAAATGTCTCTCATCTTCTTCTTACAGTCCCACGCTGATTGCAATTCTACAGAAAACTTTAATAAAACCAAGGCACAGTAAAGATAATACAATATTATTAGCTCTATTATTGCTTTTATTACTATTCCCTATCCCGCTTTCTTTCTAAAAGTCCCTTTACGAGTTATCAGTTCTTTCCATCGTGTTACATAATACATTCGACCCAATTCTATGTCATCTCTTAAATGTTTATAGTTTGTGGATGAACAACACGCTCAAAAGCCTTATCGTACACCTTATTTGGATTCGTAGGCGTTTCTTTTGAGTTACATTAGTTGATGTTGATCATGATAATACAAGCTAGCTAGTCAATTGAACATATTCGTCTTCGGATGGTTCAGCTGCTAGTCTACACCTAAAGATGCAAATTTTACATGGCATTAATTTTTTACTACACGTATTACATGGGTTTTGAATCTTGTGAAATACAATTCACTGTCCGTGGGTAATGTGTAATACGAGTTTTATTACATGGACAGGCATTTCCAAGTACACGTAAAATCTTAAACTCCATACCTACAAAGGACAATATAGTCGAGCGCGTGTAAACCCAGCTCCAGTCCTCCAGATAAAACTGTGTGGGGCTTTATTCTCTCGCCGTGCTGATCCATTGCAAATTGTGGTAATTTTATCTGAAGTATAATATTTTTCATGAAAAGTGCTCGAGAGAGAACTTTCAGTAAGAACATTTTTTACCCCTCCAGCTTTATAATGGTTATGAGTGAGGTTATCTGTTCCGGGGCTTAAAGATATAAAACATCATCAGCAGAAGTGGAAACTGAGAGTGGATTTAGAAGCTTTGATAAAATAATATTGCGCAGAAAGACCTAAGATTGATTTTATATGACAGATGAAGGAATTTCATTTCTCCTCAAACTATCGCTTCATGCGTTATACTCTCCTGCATGACATAAATAATAAATCAGCTTTCACTACTTCGAATTTCAACTCTACTTTGGTTACCGATATGCGGTCAATTGATTTGATATAATGAATTTCTGTCCAACAAGAAACTACGGGATGGATGAAGCTTATTTGAAGTTTCTAGTGTGAATATTCTCTTGAGACAGAGTGAACTGGAACAAGATTGAGGAGGTGGGTACTTTCTCTTTTCCAGTGTTCCAATGTATCTCATCTCAATCAGTTTCTACAAACATTCGCCATGGAAGTTTCTGTTAGACTTCTTTTGTTATCATTTTGCATACAAGAAGCTGACAGATATTAATAACAGTAATAATAGCTGGAAAGAAGTCCTATATTTTCTCCCTCATGCCGTACATTCACTAATTTTACTAAAATTTAATGACTTTATTATTCTTACATTACCATCATACTGCAATGGTAGTAAATAGTAATGGTATACTTGGAAAATACACCATATAAAATATAACAGTAATTTTCTGAAGACAAGTACTTGAATCATCTCGCCCCGATGAAACACAAGACTAGCACAATAAGAATAAAAATATTATAGCTGTCATAATAATTTGAGGAGTTCTTATACAAAAGCTCATCTTTGATGGCTCTGAAGTCATTACGACATCAATTAGCCAGAATATATAAAATATACGAAAGCTGAAGTCAATCTATAACTCTGCATTAGGCAGAACATAAAAACCTCCTTAATTGACTTACGTTACCCAACTGAAGCTTCAACACTTACTCGTATGTAATTACCATTATAACCGGAGAGAATGAGAAATGGCATTAAATATTTAACGCTTTCAGAAATACTCATAAAATTCTACATACTGCTTGACCCTTGCATAAATTCATTGCTGGTTTCAAGTTGAGTTACAAGTCCATGCGCTGGTGGGACATCTAGCTCTAGTGGACAGAAAGAATTGGAAGACTTAATAAGCCTACATATAGTATCCTACGAAAAAGAATTTGTTCTGCTATGATTTAACTGTCAGAGCGTTTTTAATAAATCCCTCAGTTATAGAACTTATCAACTGTTAAACCTAAAGTCATTTAAAGGGTGTCTTGATTAGGTAAATAAATCAATTTTTTCTGGGCTAAGAAATACGGGCTATGAAAGCTGCTGTTCTACTCCCAAATATTACGTTAAATTGATCTCAGCTAGAATGTAAAATTTCACTTTTTGTGTGTATGAGCTAAAGATATTTTCTTTCCCCTGATACAAAAAAGTCTAGGTTATAGCTGGAAATGTTGAAATTGCATAAAGATGAAACTTTTGGGTTACTACTTGCCACAAATAAACAACCTGAAAAGGGCAAAAGATCATTTGATCATTAATGAAGCCAATTAAGCCAAAGCAAACGCAGCTTATGCATTATAGAGTAGAAAGATCAAACAGCATGCCGTTTGTTTAAACTATCATTTTAATTACATTTCATATTTCATTCAACTATAAATATATTTACGTGCAAAGCAAAAGTTAACGGGCAAAGAAGTTATTATAAGTTTACACTAATTATAAGCATCTAGGTGAAAATTAGGCAGTCTTAAATAAAAAATGTTGAAATAAAAGCTAAGTTCTCCGACAAAATCTTTTATAAATTCGATCATTATAGTTTGACGCCTTTACAGTATGGGAGATATTGTGAAGAGAAAATCATCTCCCATTCTAAACACGCAGCATCTACGTATATAATATTGAACAGCTTATTGGGTAAGCATCAATAGTTCTGATTGCAAATTGCAACTTTACATAAATGTTTGGATAAAACGCACTGAAGTCAAAGAAAAGTATCAAGAACAAGTTCGTCAGCATTCTTTCAAGGTGAGGGTTCTTCTAATTGGAAAAAGTTGTTCTGTCTGTCTCCAATCACGAAGACAAATAAAGGTTGGCGAACCGGACAATAAAATACACATTTGTAATGACTACAAAATATTACAGCATAGTTTCACTGACGCTCATCAAACCTATCACAAAGTAACGCTATCATCGCTATTGTCATAGAATAAGATAAGATATATAAACGCTCCCAATCTAGAATTTGCAGTAGGCTTTGTAGTGGATAATAGCCGTGTCGTTGTTGTGTTTCACTAGATAATTCTTTCCATTGACAATACTTTTAATCCTAGAATCCAAATTTTTGATTATTGCGAGAGAATATTATATTTTGTACACCATTATACCATACAATTTATTCATTTGATGCAACACAAACAACGATAAGTAGAATGACAAAGAAACTGCGATAATTCTTCTGCGATCTAATCTGTACGAAATGCCCTTCGTGTCCTTATATATTCTCACAACTCATAAGTTTTAGATTTTAACCTATTTATGCTGGGTGAATTTGTGCATTGTGTTTTTGTTACTCTTTCGAAATCAAATCAATTCTCGATCATTGATTCACAGGGTTTTATTACACCTGGTAAAAGGAGTTAAAGTAAAGTAGAATATTGTTTGACCCAATGCAAATAGTGCGTATTAGTAGGTGGAAGAACAATCTTTATTATTTGTATTTAAACATTTTAACAGACTGTCAAAACAAAAGGCACTCATTCCTAATTATTATTATTATGTACTCAGGATGCTCGTTAAAATGGAACTAACTACAAAAGAAAGCGTACAATGTAGTTTTAGTATTTGCGTCCACTCAGTCAGTTCATTTCATTCATACTGAAGATTCATTCTGATTATTTCTGGTGTACACATCGTTGCTACTTGTAGTTGTAGTACCCATATCAAAATATTGCCTGAAGCTTGCCTTGTGATTGTATATGTGTACCTATTATTTTGTTTAGACAAGCATGAAACGATAAGAATGAGCTTGAAATGAAGACACATTTCTTCAGACTTGAGACGATAAGATTTTTCTTTTTTGATATCCACAATGCTTATTGTAAGCATTTAAACCGTAAACAGATAAAACAATAATAATTCTTTTCCTATTCGCCGCTTATTATGTAAATATTTGTTTTGTGTCTATTACATTCATTTGTCTAACAATAAGTTAAATCTGTCGATTGAGAATTAGAATGATATGACTGCATACTGGACAATTGGAACAATACACCTCTAATTTCACTATCACTGTTTATCTTTTTGTTACTCTATTAACAATAAAAGTTGAACCATAATCAATGTATCGACGGAAATGGATTATTTTAACTTTCAATTCTCATGTTTGTCTACGTATAAGTCCACCGAAATACAGATACAAATAAATCATGCATGATAATATTTCCTTATTGAAAACTTTGCTATGAATAAGCTGCACATGACATTACTTTAGAGTGAAAAAACACACGCTAGACTAGATGAAGGTGGTGTAAGTATTAAGTGTACATTTCCAGTAAGTTAAACATGTCTTACATATTGCCAAAAGGATCGATTCGATCAGATCAACTATCGTTGTGTCTACTTATATAACCTTAGAATATAATCGAAGTCGCAAATATTACTTTTCTCGATAGTTGCTGCAGAGGTGACCCGACGCGACCGACAAATAACGTGCTTAGAAATCAACATATGTATATATAATAGTTACGAAAAGACGATATCCCTTCACAGCTTCTGTTCTGAGTCTGACAGATGATGAAAATATATAAACTCGACATGGAGTGTTTATTTTATTACCATCTCTCCATGTTTCATTCGGTTAGTACAGTTTTATAGCCCGTGTACAAAAAAGGATATTCAACTGATCAATTTGATGATAATTATGAATCTTTCAAATACAGACAACCTTTTATAACGGAGAAGCAAATATCGCACGACGCACGACAAGTATTTTTTTTACAAAGCTGTCATTTAGATTTAGACAACTTCGAGCACAAGACTTATTTCATTACAAAACAGATCTGCGGGCCCGAGGCCCCAGCAGAATACACACCGGAAGTAGCATATTGAAACCAGGCTCTGTTCATCTGCTGGGTTTATGTGCTCTTATAGCTTTCGAAAAATACAGAGCGGAAGTACTGTACTTGGAGAACTCAGCTGAAAAAGGAAATCAGATTCACCTCAACTCCAGCAGTATAGAGTTTATCGACTGTGCTTTATGTGTCGAACTCTCATCTTTGGCAGAGATGAGAAGAATTCAATGTGAGGTATTGAAAGCATCATAAGAGTGTAGAAGTAATCTGATATTTAAGTCTTCAAAGAGTTCTTCCAAGCTCATGGTTTGCCCTTCTCGTAAATCAGATCCTTTTAAGACAATCTGCTCCATATATATACTAACTTGGTACACCAGAATGTTTACAAAATCTTCTCATGTCCCTGAGGAACTGAATTTACTTTGAGAGGGTTCACATCTAGCAGCGTGGACTCCACTACTTCTGAAATTACCAGCTTATTCAATCTTTTGGAAGTACACGCCTCGCGTAATTCCATTTTAGTCTTAAATTACAAAATGGTTGAATTGATAACAGAAAACAACTAGAGTCATATTTCCTTTTGCGTTCTAAACACAATAGTATATGTATGTCCTATCGGTTCGAACCGAAGGCAGTTTAGCCTTGCATATTCAAATGAATTGTGTATACATCTCCTAGAGAGTTATTAAATTGAGTCAGGAGTCGTCGTATCTGTTCTACAAGGAAAGGGTGAAAGGAAAAGAAAACCCGTCTCTCTTCTGGTAGGTTAGGGGTTTAGTAGTCAATTATATTTAGTGCTTGACAATGACAGACAGGGATTTCTCACTCAAATGAGTGATGTCTTCACATTATTTCAGACCCAGCTATGTGAGTTAAACAATGCATTCATTGTTGAGTTGTATTACCCAAATAAACAATATATTCATTTATTTGGGGGACTGGCGCTATATATTTTGCCATGCTTGCAGAGAATTAACGAAAGGTTCCAGTGGTCATATGGATGGGTAGATACAATCATACAATATATGAAAATAATTCTTTACAATACTGTATCCCTCCAGGTTTGGAGTAAAAAAACCTAGGTTAAGCTGATCTCTGTAGTTTGTAGCTCAGGTAAATTAGGTTTTTCTAACAGTACAGGGTGTCCAGTAAGTCAGGAAATGAGGCGAGCTATGAATACTATGAAAAAGATTTAGTTGCTTTGCACGTTCTGTGACTTATAGTATAAAATAGGGTTTTGCAATGTAAATGGCGTCAACATGGATTTGCGATGTAATTTTATTATTGTATAGCTTATTGGCTTCAACATGAGGTTTGCAATGAAAATGGAGTCAGCTCGACTTCTGAGACACCCTGTATATCCACAGAATATCTAGGTCTGTATATCGACTTATTGTTAGCTTTATGATGTTCCCATGAGAAATGCCGACTGCCAATATTACCCCAAGCTAATTAAACTAATATAGATAATAAAAATGTTATAACATCGGGAGCATAGAGAAATCAATTTGACTCTTCAAATAGATTGTTTTCACCGTTCAATCGTAAGATTTGGCTAAAAAATGAAACCATTGAACAAAACCCACTAAAACTAGAACTCACAAACTAATAAAAATCCTTTTAAGATATATGAAATCAAAGTTTACGAGAAAGTTTTTTGACTGAGTGTGACTCATCGTTCAACTCATAACTTTTCCTCAGAAATAAGTCAATTAGTTAAATCTTTTCTTCCTTAGCACTCACTCACTCACTAACCGTCGTTAAAACAAATGCTTGTCAGTCAAGTAAACACATTTGACATGAAACATGCATATCCTCTCCGAAAAATTCAACAAACCTTAGTAAAAAAATGTTTAAAGTTGGCATCGGATTTCCTGTTATGCATGCAAACCCCTGCTACTCCTAAATATCAACATGTGCATAATTCTCGCTATATCAAATATCTCTCATACTAAAACTCGTAGAATTGAGGCTCCTATCGGAAGTTTAGAACTACACCCAGACAGTTTTCTTATGCGATCTAATTCTAGACAATATACATAACCTATTTGTTGGATCATTATAAGTAAACAACTATTAGGCAAACTACCTTTTGCACATGCATCTACACAATAAGTCTTAACGCAAAATCAAGTTGTCATTTATTTGTACACGCGTTATTTTCACTATCTACACTAGAATTTATAGTATTACACAACTGCCGTCATCTCGATGATAAACTGTAGTTCGTTTTTCACGTGCATTTTTCTCCGTTTCTGTACTATACATGAATACATGACATAACTTTGCTTTAATTAATCTCGGGTATTCCCTGCCAAACACATGTTAAAATGTGAATCCATGCTTGTCTTACTGGATGTCCTAACTAAAATCCTACGATGCACGTTACGCAAAGAATATCATGAAGATAACCAGAAAGATACTCGTTGCTAGTACTATATGCTGCTGATAATACTGCTGATTGTAAGTTAATTCAAAATCATGTACATATACTCTCAAGAAACGGTGATCATTCAGTGACATGTGTGTATGTTGGCAACAGTTCAGAGATCAGAGAGCTCATTTTTCCAAATGAGGTTTAGCAGACTCGACACTCGACATAAGATAAGGTTAAACTTCGATATGCTAGTACTATGTCTATATAATGAAAAGTTGAGAGGTGGTGCACTATATCCCAAAATCTAACGGCGACTTAAGAGTTTCCCCTTCTAAGCTTTCGAACACCATCATCCAAGTTCATTTCCGAACTACTTCATAAAAGTCACCAGCTCTTTGAAAACCACCCCACCATATTGAACTAAAATCATGAAGTTTGCTCTACTAGTACTTACACACAACACAGAAATTATTATTATTATGACTATTACCAAGTTTTCCAACTGTGTAACCTTGTCTCCTCGTACACAAATCTTTCATATATTCACACGAATATTAACATTTCTTGGAAACTCTCAACAATAAAATTGTTGTAGAAATAAGTCTTATATCGCATAGCTCTGCTAAAATCCTCTCTCTGTATTGCTCTACACCTACACACACGTCGTAGTAGTAGTTTTACAAATCAGAACAACAAGTTCTTTGTCTTCATCTCCTGTGCTTTACTCATCATGACTACCCTTCTTCATAGTTTCTTCTCGACTACAAGACCGACTTCGAAGGCTCTAAAACCTTAAAATGCTTAATGCCTACCCGTATACATATATATATTTAATATATTATATCTACCAGTGAAAGATGTTATTTCAAACTGCTAGAACGGATATACATACAAAGAACAACAAACATAATTCCTATATAGGAAATGGTAAGTGTAAAGGACTACTATAAAGAAAGAAGAGTCTTCTTTTTTGAAGACTTCTTCTTCTTCTTCGGGTTCTCAAGATGCACATAATTGTGATCCCATTGCACTGCGTGTACACTGCTGCGTGTATACTTAATATATATTGCCACCACCATTGCCACTGCCATGCATGTGTGTAGTAATCTCTTCTGTTCAAGACATACCCTCACGTATGAATTAACCAGTTTATTATTGGACAGTGTGTAAAGAAGTGGCTGCTTCTTCTTCTTCTTCTAAGCAAGTCAACAAGATGAGCAACTTAATACTTTTCTCAAAAGCGAGTTAAGTTTTTTCTGGTGTCAGTTGAACTGTTGCTTTCGTCTTGAGTAGTTCGCCGCGCATCTTCTACGAAATACATTGAATATATTCTCATTGAAAGTGTTCAATAATATTATTGTGAGAAATTCAAGAGCTAAAAGCATTATTACTAAAGCTTAATTAAGAAGATACATGTGTTCGATAGTTCATCATTGTCATCTGCTGTATGAACAATATTGCACCATGAGTTGAAGTGATCAGAGTAAGAACAAAGACATTTTTACGGAGAGTCGTCGTCGTCGTCGTCATTTCGTCGTTCGATGTCGTTTGCCGTCTTATATTATTAGTAGTCTGCGTCACCGTGTAAAGTTGTTATTATTGTTAACGATGGGTCAATAACTTAATAATTCATGTTGTAAAGTGTTCAAGTGACGAAATGTTGGCGGAGTGCTAGTAAATCGTTGATTTGTTGTTCTATCATCAAATTTTGCAGCCGCTTAAAAAGCAAGAGAGAAGTGATGATGGGGAACTCAAGTGGGTATTGGAATTGGAGGTTCATTGCGACATTCATCTGGGCTTTCTTCTTTTTTCAAACTGCATTAGCAGAGAATCGGACTATACGTAAGTTTTTGAAAATTTTGCTGAAAGATACTGTAGGACTCAATTTGTATATGCATGCAGGTTCTGTAAAATGTTGTCCTTGAAGAGAAAAGGTTTAGAAAGTGGTTGTAGTGTCACGCAGATTTTTATAGAGTGACCACTTGGTTGAATTCTATTTATGAGCTAATCATTATGATTAAATAACTTGAAGCCGGAGAAATCGATTAAACAGCCTATGTAATATGTAATAGTATGTAATCAAATCATTTTAGTTGTATAGGAAGTGCACTAGTGCACGTGTGTAGAATATATGCATACGGATATACGGAAGAAGATGCGTGAGAGTGAGAGTGGAGGAATCGTGCTCGTGTGAATAAGTGGAAGTGCAAGATATATTATGTAACAGGATCTGGGATCTAATTATCAATTACGCTATTATTACGCTTAATACTAAAGTTAGCATAATCCTTAGTTAATCTTTTTGCGATGACTAGTTTGATGTAGATATATTTGAGGCGTAGGTGTGTAGTAGGAATCCCAGGGTTAGGATTTCTTGTTCTTGTACTAATATACATTTGCTTCTTTCGGTTAGAACTCCTAGAGACCAGCCAGAAGATTCACGTTGTCAAAGGAAGTTTGTTGAGAATTGTTTGTGCCACTACTGATTATGATGAGTCCAACAGAGTTTCGTGGTTCAAAGATTCCAACCTCATGGAGGAGAAAGAATTTCCGAAAGTGGTCTTCACCAAAGTGGGGTAAGTTGGTTGAGTCACTTTACTTGCTTCAAAGTATGATCTTACTCACGGCAATTATATATCTTGGATATAATGATGCGTATATTGGAATTATTGATAAATACCATCAGGGTAGGATTGAGATGTAGATTTTTAACCTGGTGTATTTTTCAGGATTATTCTGAACAGCATTAATAAAGCAGACAATGGTGTGTACTCGTGTAAAGTTGAAAGCGAGGATGGATCTCGTATAATATTTGAACGGTCGGTGGAAGTGAAGGTACGAAGGAAGCCTGTCGAAGTGGAATCTGAGACGATGGATCCCTTATTTGAAGAAGACCTTCCAGATGATGCTGAAGAACTGTTAGACAGAGAAATGTCATGCAAAACAGTTTTAATGAACAGAGAAACAAATGATGACATGAATAACATCAATGAAACCATAAATGACAATGCAGTGAGTAGGAATGACAATCAATCTTACCTTTGTTTTGACTTGGGTGAAACTGGGGGAAAGCGAATGAGTCATTTGTACGTGAGTGCTGCTGGAGCAAGTGTAACTATGAATTGTAACCCTAAAGGTAAGTGAAACTAATCTACTTGTTGTTTGTCCTATATGGTCGTGGGCTATATGGTTAATGGAAGTTATTTCTATTTATGTCTTTCAGGTAACCCGATGCCTACCATCAAGTGGTACAAAGATGACAAGCCCTTCTATGCTACTGGTATGTTCCATAAGAAACCGAAAAATGGCATTAAAATAGGTGAATTGACAACAAGTGACCAGGGGAAGTATACTTGCGAAGCTAGTAATAGTTTTGGACAGAAACTGCAGTATAATATGACCCTCGTTATAACTCGTAAGTGATTCAGCCATACTTTTCCCTCAAGCTTCTATTAGTACCACCAATTGCTTACGTTTGTGTAGCTTCATTATCATTAATAGCAAAATGGGAATGGTGCTTGTGTTTTTAAAAATTATTTGCATGGGGTTGTTTTGCATGAATCAAATTGACTTGGTTATGGAACTTAATAGTTTGCCTGAAATGCTGTAAGATGCAGAGAAATCGAAGCATATTTAATGTAGTACAAAGTACAACATCCACTAGATTCTTTTCTGTATTATACTTCGACCATTTCGACTATCGCTCATTTGTATGCACCATGTTGTACACTTCGTTTGTATTTGTAATTGCTTCGTTCACTGTAGAGAATTATCTTAATATAATTGTGCTTACTACCAGAGTATCGGTTCCTGTAGTATCTTTTGGTGAAGGGCTAGTACCTATTTGCAATTGTAAAAGTAAACAATTTCAGTATTTTTGATTTATATGTTTAGATTTTCTTGTTTTAATCTCAGTACTTGGTACTTACGTCTCTCAGTAAAGTCGTAGAGCAATGTCTGGTGATGGGGTAATGGATAAGCCTGTTTCAATTCAAATACAACGATATAGGCTAACAATGTTTATTTCCTTTTCCAAAACGATTATTTTTCTAGACAGGGAACATCGACCTATCATTACAGAGTTCAGAAATGCGACTGTCATTGTTGGCGATACTGCAAAACTTAAGTGTCGTGTTACTTCCGATGACGAAAGTATGCTTAATGTACGATTCTTGCGACGGTTTAATGAAAGCGATGGTTCCATCTCAGTCGTGGTAAGTATGTTTTGACTGTGATGGTTTTAGGGTGGTGGTTATCACGCTATTGACATGCAGTACATTATAAAATCCAGAGTATATCTATTACCATCTATAACGATCTCATTGATTTCTTAAGCATAATTAGGTGTCAGATCTTAGCATAATCTCTAGTTAGTCTCTTCAAAGCACATATTGAATATAGATTAGAAGCATTTGAAAGATAAATTATAGCCTTCGACATCTTCGGTAAGTCTGTAAGTCTTCGGTTTGTAATTCTACCTGCCTATACGAATTGCCTACATCGTGCATAGCACGCATATGCTGGCCATGATTATGAAACTTTGAAGCACTAATAGTTTCGAAAGCGTCAATTAAATTGCTGCTTTAATGTGTGCAAACAACGCCGTATAAGTCATATACAGTTGCATGGTGTGTCGTGTGATCTATTCATTAAGCTATTCTGGTTAAGAAATAGCATACCGCCTTTATAAACTTTGTGTGAGCTTTCCTGGGAATAGCAAAATTATATTGAGTTAGAATACCTGATAAAGTCAATAATTTATATAAATTGTAGCCGTAAGCCACTACAAACCTATTTTAACTGAGGCACCCAAGAACGTGACTGTGATGATAGGAGATACTGCCATTTTATGGGTCAAAATTTTAAGCGATGCCGAGTATCATGTAGTGTGGAAGAAGCATTCAACTGTAAATCCTGACAGTGATACTACCGTTGAGGTATTCATCGAGATGTTGACCTCTAATTAGCTTCTGATTCCTGGAAAGTCTTCTTCCGGCCATTAACAGTTCTTCGCTCAGCGATTAATAATATTGACTCGTGTGTGTTTCCGAAAACTAATTTTTCCGATTATTCCAGCTCCGATAGCAATGATTACTGGTTCTAATTGTAAGCTATGTAGCTCACATAGAACAGCTTTTTTTTACCTTGAGATCGTCTGACAATGTAACCAACCTTACCTACCGTAAACCTATATACTGCCGATATTTGAACCACAATTACCAGTTTTTATGAGAATAGACTTAATACATTTACACAATTTTTTACAGCTTTAGTATTTTCTTCTTATACTAAATCAGGCGATCATAATCTTCATGCTCTTCTAACATTATACTTTACATTATATAGTGTTTCATAGCCTCTTGGGTTTCGCTTTTTTATATTTATAAGTATTAGAGTTGATGTCAATTTGATGTTTCTATTTCAGTCGCGTACTAGCAATAAAACATTGGAAAAGGATTCACACCTTTTCGTGCTAGAAAATGTCACTCTAGACGATGCTGGATGGTATACATGTGTAGCTGTCAATTCAATTGGCCGCACAGAAACTTATGCTTACATTGATGTTGTGACAGGTATGTAAAGTGTACAAGTATTACCGCTTTCAGACTTTCCATACCAATAAAGCAATGATTAACTAATATTATAATATTCAGAGTATCCAATGGACGAGTTTCCCACACTCAAAGAAGCTTCCAATAACCTTTTACTGATTGTTGGGTTGTGTGGTTTTGTCTTACTGGTCGTTCTGGTTGCATTGACGCTGGCAAAATGTCGTTACAAGAGGTACGTTTTTTTTACAGGTTTTGTTATTTTAAAACAGAATACAAAATAACAAATTTAAGCTTATCAATTAGATTAAAGCTGGACTTGCGAAAGAAGGAGAAGCTTATCGGGTTGACTAAGCTGGTGATAATAGAGAGGAAACCGGCTGAAAACAACGATGAAGGAGCTATTGTGAGTTTTATATGGAATGTTTTTCCATGGATCTATGTTCTTATTATTATATTTTTGTGAGCACAGTTGATCCCGGAAGTAAACATAAAGAATATCGAAGGCAAAAGCGGCCAAGAGTACGAATTGCCAGTAGACGTGCGGTGGGAATTTCCTCGAGACAAATTGGTCCTTGGTAAACATCTTGGAGAAGGCGCATTTGGTGAGGTTCGTCAGGGCGCTGCAGATGGGATCGTTGAGAGGGGTGTAACTACGACCGTTGCGGTTAAAAGCCTTAAAAGTATGCGTTCAATTCTATTTACATGATGTAGTAAGTCGTAGTATAAATGTAACTTCAATTCATTGGTACTTCAGAAACTCACTCCGATGCAGAAATGATCGATTTAATATCTGAGATGGAAACCATGAAAGAATTAGGAAAGCACACTAATATTATAAACCTACTTGGATGCTGTACTTACGGTGGAGAGCTGTTAGTAATCATGGAGTTCGCTGAACAAGGAAATCTCAGAGACTATCTTAGAAATAACCGACATGAATTCTCATATGAACGTCCGCGTAAAATTGTGGACAGTTCTGTAATCACCCTTGATATGACTTTTGTGGAAGATAACTCGCTCACATTCAAGGATTTGATGTCATTTGCGTATCAAGTTGCGCGAGGAATGGACTACTTAGTTCAGCGAAAGGTAATATATGCTGTAAATGTATGGTCGTCGTAAATATCTACCTGAAACTAAATATGTGTGAATGAATTATTTTCAAATAGTACGTTCATCGAGACTTGGCAGCGAGAAACGTATTGGTGGCAGCCAACAAGATTGTAAAAATTGCTGACTTTGGGATGACTCGAAGTACCTTCATTAGCGATTACTATAGAAAACGAAGCGACGGAAGAGTTCCTGTCAAATGGATGGCTCCAGAAACTTTATTTCATAGGATTTACACAACCCAGTCAGATGTGTATGTATAAATTGCTTCATTATTATTTTATTGTCTTCTGACAAATTATAAATTTTTACTCCAATGCATTTGTTTTAGTTGGTCGTATGGCATACTGCTGTGGGAGATTGTCACTTTGGGAGGGACACCATACCCAACTATGCCAGATGTTGAAAAATTACTAGAGTTTTTGAAAAGTGGGAAAAGAATGTCACAGCCTTCAAACTGTCCTACAGAACTGTAAATAGTCAATAAGTCTAAAAGTACAAATATATGTAAACATTCATTGAACATTTTCGAACTGAAATTTGAAGGTTCCTCATAATGCGGGATTGTTGGATGGAAGCACCTAACGCTAGACCAAGCTTTAGAGACTTAGTAGAAGACATGGGTCGAATACTTTATGTCGCATCAGGAACGGTAAGTACTTGTTTAGTTGTTTCAGTTGTTATCATTACGATTATCGAATAATTAAAGTTTTCATACAACTGTATTGACAAACACAGGAATACTTGGAGTTGGAAGGCATGAGACCTCTTGAAGATGAGATTGAGACACCACCCAGCAGCCCCGAAAATTCGGCGAGTGGAATGATAATGTTCGACCCAGATTTCGTGAAATCCTTCTCATGAACTATCATGCACTATAAAGAACAAGCTTTATTAAGACTTAAACATTACAACAAAAAATTCTCTGATGGTTGGAAACAGCGGCTGGAGTGTCAAACATTTGTAACGCTTTATGTTCAATTCGATCATCCAAGTCATTACACATAAGTTATAGTACACGTTTTGATGTTGTTTAGCCAATGGCTTATTATCTTGTCATTTAATTTATTGATTAACTATTTAAAAGTTAATTACTTGATATGTCTCTGTAAACCATATAATCCAAATAATGATGATAATATTATGACGAAACTTATTTCAATCTCTATCTTCCAGTCTCTACGTTGATTCTGATTGATGACTGATTTACTTCAGAGCGTAGTCAATGACTGATATTGTATTAATATTAATAATAGTAACAAAGTTACAATACATTAAATAGATCTTCATTAATTGATTCTCTGCTTAGTAATTAAAATGTTCCTGTTGAATAAGTAAGAATATCTACTATTTTAGTATGAATTAAAGCTGGCCAATCTGCTCCGACCTCTTCTTGTAAGTCGTGCATATTTACAATTAATAGTAGACAATTTAAGTACTAAATATATATAGTTCATAGTTCAATGAATTATAGTCAACCAGTCTTGTCCTCTCTATGTTAAGCCCACAGTAGTTTAAGTATTTTCAACTACTAATTTAATATTCGGACTACAGATTATTTAAAAATCAAATAAAAGATTAGCTAACTTAATTATTTGTTTAAAAACTGAAAACAATGCTAAAAATACAATCATTTGATGGCTATGCACTACTATGCAGTCTTTTCACAAATACTTTGAATAAATGATTGCACAACAAAATAAAATGGCAGGTTTCTCATCCATTTGAATCAAGTTCTCATTAATCATTATTTTACTACATGTGTAAAATTGTTCATTAATAACATCTCATTAAAACATTGTACGATCATGACTCGGCATTTTTAATCATTTATATATAAATCATGAATAAAACTGCATTAATATCTGAAATTCACTTTAAATGTTACATGTAATTACTACCATGGATTACTTAACAATGCAATGGACAGTAATTATTAAACCTATTTGTGTGCGATGAAACGAAAACATGCAAATTGCAAATGAAACGTAAATATAACTCTTATTTCTAATTTTCTAATAGTTCATGAAACGCTGCTCTTCTTTGTTGCATACATTTAATGAGGAGGGTGTCTGGTTGGCGCCGTTGCGTAGCATTGGCGTCTGAGCCTGAAGTCGCTTCCCCAAGGCAGTCGCATCTCTCC
>Ga0194135_10000645_pt1 | contig 20454 bp, 10 predicted proteins | sample LitLau_LLRF_2013_FD_134024 | JGI IMG/M metagenome (GOLD analysis project Ga0194135, IMG submission 134024) | Freshwater sediment microbial communities in response to fracking from North America - Little Laurel Run_MetaG_LLRF_2013 (version 2) | ecosystem: Environmental > Aquatic > Freshwater >...
AAAAATGAAAAAGTGAATGTTCTTCCACTCACGTTGAATTTTTATGAATTTTTAACAAGTTTCGATTCTTTATTGTTGAAATCTTAATCAATATTTGTGATTTTTGTTACACTTTATACCTCAAATGCAAAATAATCTACTTGCTTGGTAAGTTTATTATTAGCTGTGTCGCTGTGTGTCTCACTATATGAAAGTTTTAGTAAAAATACAAGTTCATCATCACTCCATTCAAACAACACGGTAACATTTTAATGACTGCTATATTACAGCAATGTATAACAATTATAAATTATGGAACGCTCATCTCACTGCACATTTTAATTGCTTGCAACTGTTGTAAAAAAACTTTTAAATCTTGTATTTAACAGTAAAACACTTCAACTGGATAAAACTTTTTAAATAAAATACAAAATATGAATACAGAATAAGTTATAGAACAAGAGATTTATATATGTAGTATGTGTAGTTCGATTAGTTGTTGAGTTAAAACTAGGAAAATAATAATACATAAGATTTCTTTATTACAAAATTAATTATCAAAATTTCCGTGTATATAGCTCATTGACAAAAATAAGATGCTTTCGTTTGGCCTATGAGAATTTTAGTTTCAGACGAACCATGTGTCAAACATTCTTCTTGAGTCTCTTCATGATTACATAATAATGACATTAATGACCAGATGATTTTATTCGTTTATTGATTACAGTTTTGCACATATTGCTGCTTCTATATGAATATAAGCTGCTCAGAGGCGGCGGATGCACGTGAATATCGCATAATACATTTATTTGCAATTTACATTTGCTAAAGTTCTCATATACTTTTGATGAATGCCGAAAAAGCAATCCTTTTTAATGCTGTGAGTGTGCATTTTCTATCTTTTTGTCATGTTGTTAGTCTTTTAAGTGGCATATAAGTTTCTGTAGCTTGCTCTACTTTTCACCTTTCATTTTGTATTTGCATTAAGAGTTCAGTTCAGAGAGAGAATGAATAACTAACTTTGTGACTGGCAATTTCGCCCACATTGACATTTGTATGCATGTGGCTACTGAGAATACTGAGACTCATCTACTATTGTTCCTCTGTCTAAGTGTAAGGAGGTCCTTCCTGTGAAGGGATTAGATGTACGACGTATACCCGTCCGTCGCCTGTGATGATGATAAGGAAATTGCAGATCCCAGGAATCTGGATCCAAGGATCTGTATGTGTCAAACACGAGCTGGATGAATCACAGAATTGTTGTTGACGCGAAGGGCAGTTGTATCATTGGAGTTCTCGTCGGGCTCTTGCATATCCATGGATTGAAAGTCATAACCTGGATTCAATATTATGTTTGGCATCAGCTCAATACTTTCTCCGTCCAAGTCTCCCTGTTCAGTCGCTAAGTTAATTGTATATTCTTTGTAGAAAAGACAGCACGTTGCAACTCCCAGTATTACAAGGGTTGATATCACAATCCCCACTGCAATTATCCAGATTCGAACATCGAATGTGTCTACTCCGTCCAAAAAGTGCTTGCTCAGTTCTATATATACAACATCATCATCATACCAATCTTTATTAAACATATTCTACTCAGGACTCAGGCCCAATAATCGTGACTTGAGTTTCTTACCTATTTCCTGAGGGTCATTTTTCGTCACTGTTTCCACTATGGCACCTGCACCAGCTCCTAACTTATTGTTAGCCCATACTTTAAACAAGTACGAGGAATTCGGATGCAACTGATAAATATAGTATAACCTCTGCAATCCCAGAAAAATACCTTTTACTCTCAAAATCTCCCAATTCCACCCAGAATACCCCGAATTTTCTTTCTCTCACCTTCTTCGGATCGATGTAAGCAGGGATACATATTTTCCAGTCATTCTCAGTCGCATTTTTCAGTCGATAAGCAATCTGAAAATTACTAATGGGATATCCCCCATCCCCGTCTTTTTCCAAATCCCAACTCACCAAGGCGAATACGGTAGAAGGCGTCACACTTACATTCTTCAGGATATGAGGAGGTGCTGTGTACAAAAGAAGTAAAGATTAAAGATATCATTAGTGATAAACTTTCCCATTAATATCACATCCATACACCACACCCAAGCCGAAGATATTATTCCCATCGCCATACATTTCAGTCCGTTATTGTTACTATTCCCTTCGTACAATATTCATTTTGCATTGAGATTAGACATAAAAGCTCAGAGGGAAATAGAGAAACTTCGCGACGAAAGCAAGTATACACAGGGAACTCAAATGACTGCCTCTGGGAGTGAAATGAACGAACTTTCTCAGAATGAGAAATATTGAACCACTTACAACACTTGGTGTGGGCTGTGGACTTCCACATATGACATTATAGTATCAACTACTACGACTATATATACTTACACCTAAAAATTCCTTTATGTGAATTCTTTCACACACTCTCGCCTTTCTTTCTTCTACAGTCTACAAAAAGAACATAAAAACTACTCTCTGTCAGTTCCATGTCTCAATTAAATCTATATCATCATGAGTCAAAATGAAGACCATATTCACATGCTAAGCTTGACGATAGACATTCTACTACTACAGGTCTTTACTACAACTTCGAAACGAAATTAAAGCTCCATCAGCATATTTCCCGGAAGACATGAAAAAATAGGAGAAGACTGTATTCTACTGGCTGCATGTGAATGCTCTGGTGGGTAATAATGAGAAAAATCTAAGATGACGGATGAGTAGGACGACGATGTATAAAAGAATTGAATAGAAGACACGTTATACTTACTTCGGACTCGAATCCTTACACGAACCTCGTAGTCAGAGTCTTCATCTTGATCAGGAGTAACGGAGACGGAAGAAGGGTACTTTCTCCTTGAATGGTAATTATTATTGGAATCAGAGGGACTCACATCAGACTCCATCTTACACGAGTAAATTCCAGAATCAGACTTTTGCATGCTGGGAAAGAAAATACTCCCATCGTTGAGTTTTTGATGGTTTGTCCTTTCTTTTCCTTCGTGGACCCACATGACAGATTCACTGCCCTTCACGTGGATTCCTCCACAAGGCAGTGTAAAGTTAGACCCTTGATCCACCCAGATACTCTGTACCGCTTCAGAATCCCCGTCATTGTCACTAGCAAAAGGTGCACCTGCCAAGAAAAAACATCAGTTAAGAACTCATGTCACATTATCTTGTTTAGTATCTCAATAAATCCATCACATTTCTTATCATCGACCTCAAAAGACACTCCAATAACCTTTGACGATTACTCTCATACTGCCTCTAATTTACTAGCCATTACAAACTATAACCCAGGATTTCGTACAATCGCGAAATCAAAACAATGGCTTTTACATAATAGTTTCATTTGATTGCTCCACATCCTGTCATTACTGCAGATGTGGTTTCTTTCTCTCGCCAGGACCTATATAACTGCATGCATCAATATGAGTGGAACACGGCACACGCTACCACGAATATTTCGTGTGAACTGATTATATCCTCCTGCGGGATATTATATATTATGTTGAATGAGACTCCTCCTCACTTATCATCCTGAGACACGCAAATGAAAGTAGATAAGTCAGAGAAAGGATTAGAGGGATTATTAATAAAAGAATGGCCCAAGTAGCAGTCAGTTTGTAGAGAAGGCTTTCCCAACTCTCACTCAACTCGCCAACTCTTTGCTCGCCATTCACGAAACTTGTCTGCGTACAGAGGGTGACAACCAGCACTAACTGAATGAGAAGATGATGCTCATCATCATCGCTCAAGTAGGAAGTAGGAACAATCCTACTTTCCATTTGCTTTCTCTGCGAATTCTCTCATTGTGCTAGAAGTACTCATCCTGAATAAGTTTCCATCATCCCCTAATGTCAAAATTCCATCTCTCCACACATTTAGCCAGCTGGTTTCATTGTACACACTCCCTTATTATTATACGATATTCGTCCCTCTTCTGCTTCATCTCCAGCAATCCTCTCTTCATCTTTTGTCAATGATTACTAACCATAAAATCATCTCATGGGGAACTTTATTCTGCCTAAGCTCACTCATCTTGTCATCGCCTTTCGAAACTCTTATCTCACTCTCATTCCTCAACTTCATGGATCTGCAGACGGATCGCCCAGCAAATTTTACTTGCAATATGTCCTTCATTCTATCATATCTTCTATCTGGAATAGCCCAGATCTACACACAACCTATATACAAGGACTATAAACAACGCTACTTGAGCACAAAACTAATGAAAATTCAGGGCTGTTCCTCAACCTCGCCGCATTTATCCCCCAAAAGCTGCTCATCAACTTGTCAAAACCTAGAAAAGCACTTTCCAAGTAAGTCATATACTTTATCCCAAAGACTCAAACTTAATAATATCAAGTAGTTTTAGCCTGCCTTCAGCGAAAACTTTCTGCATTACGTGATTGTGATCATGGTTAACATTACACGTTGTTCTCTACACAAAACCTGCCGTTGACTTCCACACGGATTTCGATTTTCCACACACGGCCACAGAGAACGAGCACGTCTATATCTAACCATTTATTATCAATAACTATTGAAAAAAGTTCTCGTTCATTCAACTGAATGAACTGTACATACAGAAGCACTCGAAATTCATCATAGTTCAAGTCTTAAACTTCAGAACATCTCTATACAGACTTATTTTAGCAAGAGCTTACAAACCAACCAGAGATAGAGCACTTTTACTCAAGTACATTAGAGACATTCTTTCCAAGCAACATCAACTTAAGAGCACTGTCCAGTCCATCCTCAAAACGAATGAAGTTACAACATTGTTCCATTGTTGAACTCATTCAATACTCTCTCGATATGTGCTTTCTCTTTGTTACAAATGAACAAAAAATCCGTAAGGAGCAAATTATACGCACAAGCTATAAAAATCCGGACGATTCTCTATTATGAAATGATAGAGAGGAGGTATATTCTTCTGGTTCGTTTTTAGAAACTCTTGTAGGTCGAATGGCATACTTTTCAGAAGACTGTCCTACCTATTTACAAAGTTTCAGGCGTCCACGTCACGTCGTTCCAGTTCAAAACCTTCAGAAACCTTGTACTTTCTCCCACACGATGTGATAACAATAAAAGTTCCGTCTAAATTTTTTCGACTCCTCAGCATAAAAAGATATTTTAGGAAGGGGAGTTGGAATCGCAATTCCACGCAAAAAAGTTCATGCAAACATACAAGGGTTTCACATTCCACGTTGTCATTTACAACCCATGGCTTTCCACATTATTATTCAGAGACCTTGTGAATGTCCCACAGTCTGTTCACTATTTATTTTATTATATATGTATATACACTGTCAAACTCTAATATGTAGGTGAGTTTTAGATCTTGAGGCATTATTCCATACACCTACCTCATTTACTTTCGAAACTGAATAAGCCTTACTTTTGGACAGTTCTGTCAACTCCCAATGAAATTCCCCAGTCAGCATGAGAGTTTATGATGGATCGTCTGGATCGTTCTTGGGTTCTTTCTTCTGGTTTGCAAAGTCATTATATGACATTAGAAGTACAATGCACACAAATTTCTCCACAATGTCAGAGGAAACAAACGGAAACTGCTCGTTTGACTGTATGACATCGTATTAAAATCCGATTTACATTCATTGCCCCACTCTTCAAACGGTGTATTATTGGAAAAGTGTGTTTGTTATAGGTCATTGAATAATTTGATACCAACTCGCTCCTTTTGCTTATTCCGTATACATATCTTGTTTGCAAATTTCTTAAAAATACGCATGCTAAAATGCTAATACTCTAGCTCAAAACCCTCTATCGGTAATGCATAAAAGGATTCCTTTGCTGCAATGGCCATATAGGGTATATATTATAACTTGGGTCGAAATAAACTTGATGGTTCTCAAGTAAGTATATAAACTAATTTGCTCAACATGACTTCAATATATTTGCCATTCAATTCAATTCACTCAGTAAGTTATAAAGCATATATATAGGCAATAGGAGTTTCGATTAAATAAATTTCAGGAGTTTCTTGCAGAAATATAACTTTGCATCACTAGTATTATCACTACCACATGTACAGGCAGACACAGCGAAGCAATTCTAGAAATTCCCAGGGTAATGTGCCGTTCATATTGGATTCATCTCCATACACTGGAATTGTTTAGAATGTTACGTTATCAAATCTCGTTTTGCCCTCATTCGTTTCCATAAATCTATAACAGAGAAACAGATTGTTATCTAATTTTAAATTGTAATAGAATGCTGAGAACCAAGTACTACTACAACTGAATGAATACAACGTTGGATATTGTATATAGAAATCAGAGAGAAGCCTAGCAGCAGTATAGAATAACATACTGTGTGGATTCACAAGATCCTAATTTTGAACGAACTTAGCCTAATAACCCAACTTTCCTCTAGAACTCACTCGGAGTCCTTATTTCTTCCCTGCTGCACAATTTCCTCGCTCATTTCATTACAAATTAAATTGCGCTGACAAGTATCTTCTCTCTTTCAGATGAGTAATGATCAATGAGGAGTAGAAGTATTACCTTTCCTCTAGTGTAATAATGCCACTACTGAACTCTAATGACGAGTCCTTTGAGACAAACCATGTAATCAATGAGATATGAAAGTGTCAAAGTCAATTCACCCGCAAAGTACTGTGCTGTCGTCCTGCTTAACTTTCTCCATTTCTTACACTTATACTTATATCTAACATTTACGGACACACTTCATTTCTCTTGGGAGAATACACAAGTGATCAGGTAAGTCTAGAGCTATAAAATGTATTATTACACTTCCTCAATGCTCCTTATTATTATTACGATGACAGCAATACGCAATCAGTTTCCAAAAATTCAATTTTCTGAAATGGAATATAACCACACCCATTAACGTAAGATATAACGTCAGTAGACCTGACAAACTTTACTTTTACGGAGAGGACAGAGGACAAGCCGTTTTCTTGTTCTTAAAACAGTTTTCACTCTAATAACGACGAAAACTGTGTTTACGTTTACTGTACCACAGAAAGTAAGACGGAGAAAGTAAACTCGATACTAGAAGAACGTATATATTGTAGCTGCTTGTAGTGCTGGCTCCTCTATAATTCTACTTTCAGTGGTTGACTTTGAAACACAAGAACTATAGAAATCGGTATATATAAGCCGGTTCACAAGATTATAAAAGCTAAAACTCCGTGAAAACTGTACAAAAAACTTTCAGTGCTGAGGTTCATTCGGCTAAATAACACACACAGCTCTCCCTGGCTTCAAACTACTGACATCGGCTATTATTCCTACAACAACTGACTGATATTGTTTTCCTTTTTCCGTGTTACACATAGTAATAAGGTTCTTTCAGAGAATGACTTCGATGCTAGTTGTAACTCTCATGCATCATTCAAAGCCTCAAGAAGTACAAAAGCGATGTAGCGATAAAAAAACATTTCTTCTTTCTCGCCAAATAAATTGAGCAAACAAATGTCAATTGTTGTTGTAACACATCAAAAACCTACTTTCTCATGCAAAAATACTCCTAATGCCACGCCGGTGATGTTTGTTGTAGCGTCAAAGGATATTTGCTTTAAAAATACAGCACGTTAATACTTTACAGAAGTAGTGTCGTCATGTACCATTTGCAGTCACCTACTTTTCATTATGCATGGAGGACTGCAAGAAAATGAACGAAACAGCTGAGAAAGGTACAAAAAATCACACAATTTAAGAAATTTCTGGTAGGATTTTAGTTTGAAAGAAATTGTTAGGTAAGAGCTTCCAATTCGATAATTTTCTCACAAGAGAAAGTTAGTGGATGTAATTGGTTAGAAGTTAAGACATTTACTCACTTGCCATCACACTCTATACCTCGTGAAGGTAGTAATGAAAACCCAACATGAAACCTTTCTAATGTTCTATTTGCACTCCTCTACAAGTCAAGAAACTATATATCTCATGTCTTATAAACACTAATAAACGGCTCAGCCAAGAGGAAAGCTACTTATAAGTTCTCATCTCTCACCTTTTCATTTCCTTGTCGGTTCACCACCACCAAAAACAGGTATACAAAACCATATTTCATACAAAATGCAAGCCGTGCTTCAAAAATTCATCCTTCTCGTATCTCATCTCTTCCATTCATATTTTTACTCTTCAATGGAAGTCAGTCTTATTCTATACATTTAAAATGCCTGCAGTACACAGATAGTTTTCGGCTCCTTTTAAACCCTATTCTTTCCCGTTCCGTATTATTATTCATGTACCAATTTTTTACTCTCACCTGATAAAATAGCTATTTGTTACACACTTAACAAGTAAAGAAACTTCTTAAGGCATGTGAATAGAAATAGGTCGGCCATACACCTTACGCAACAATATAATTTATTTTAGTCTATGAAACTACTAAAAGTCCATGGCTTGTGCTTGTACGAAATAATATATAGTCAATAGAAAGTGGCATATCACTACCAATCAAGTGCATATTATTATATAGGGTACGCGTGTATACTCTCAAAATACATTTTGTCACTGAAAATTTACGAAGTTATTGGATATGGACTACATGAGTCGAACTAAATTTCCATAAAATAACTGACTTTCACTTTACCGAAGCAATTGTGATGAAAGTACGTACTACATAGGTATGCGCACCAAAGCTGGAAGAACTGAGATAGTGAGTGTGTCGGTTGTTCTGAGTTTCAAAAACCTTCACCTTTTTGTACGCCTCCAGAATATAAAACCAATCAAGTGTCTCTCCTTACAAAATACCTTCCATTTGAGTTCTTAAACAGTTCAACGTTACAAAACATAAAATCACCAAAATAGAGATGACTCGTTTATTTATTTAAATTCATATCTATGTCTTCATGACTGTCATTCAAAACACTTCAGCAATGAAGTAAACAATTCTTTTCAAGAATAAGTTATGCTTTTGATACGAAGCATATAGTGTCACAATCCGCATAAATATTCATTTGAAGAGTCGCTGCTATCTTCATACAGACATTCAGTCACACTCTACGTACATTTGTAAGAGAAAGGAAAAATCATGCTTGGTTGCGTCTACTCCAATTTCATACTGATTTCACTTCATATTCGAAAAAGCACTCTTTGTGTTGTCTACTACGTCCGTGTGTCTCCTTTCCTCAAAAGACACTCCGTAGCTAACACCGGGGCTGTCTATAGATACGTCGTATGTATGTGCTGTTACTCCAAGAGCGAGACAATCATAAGAATGATAAGAGAGAAAGTAAAAATTACCTTCGGTGATGATGCATAATAGCGTGAAGAGAAGAAATAGCTCCTGCATGACTTCCGGCAATACGAGGCTTGACTCTCAAGCAAACGGGTTGAAACAAGTATACTTATATATATATTTCTATAAAATGTTGAAGAGCTCTTTCCACAGATGAAATAAAAGTGAGTGCAGATAACACGGATTATTATTACTGGCTCAAGGATTGACTTTTCCACGGCACTCTCACAAACTCAACGCACACATATATACACGGGGCAATGGGTTTCCTGAAGATACCAAAGAGAGTAAAACGTAAAAAGGTCTGTGTCAAAATCTTATTGATCACTTGTCAGAGAAATATAGGAACGGTGTGTCTGTGTCCTGGATGGCGTAGCTTTGTAGCTTATCGTTAGACGTGTGAGCATCAGTTTCTCCAGTTTTTTATTCACACGAGAAGCTTTTGGTTTATTCGCTTCTCCTTGCTGGGAAATTATACTCACTGTCCCTCAAATCCCACACGAGAAATTCTTTTTAAGTAATTGACAGCCTCGCCCCGCAGTGATATCAGACTTCCTTCACGCCATGATTCACTCTTTCCTCGATCAACTCCTTCCGCAGTTCACCTGGCACAACAATACACCTCAGTGTACACGAAATTTATGTACTGTCTCCGTAACTCACTTTCGCTTTTCTTAGAGATAAACTTGCACTTTCCTATAAATCATTTTTCCATACAAACTCGTACTTCTGCTCGCAATTAAGTTTAGGTCCGGGTCCAATATTTCTGATAAAATCAGCACTTTACTTCATATTCACTATAGTTATTCCAGCTAATTCATTTTCCCAATTCCCACTGGCACACTGACAAGCAATTTGCCGAGTTTTTGTACTGCCAATGCAGAAAATTAGCAATCCCTTAATGATTATTGCTTTTGACTTCAATCCACACACTGACTGTGAATGAGAGAATCTTGGTGAAAGAGGTTTTTATACTTCCATCAGCTGCTAATTTTCGACGCAACTTCCCTCAGTTGATTAAAGGTGCTGCTGGATTGGATGAAAGTATAAGATTGCTCCGAAATACCTTCACATCACAGGCTGCAAATCTGCAAGATTACAAAATTAAGCCAACATTAATCTTTCTCTATATACTGTGCAATCTATTTACACTACAAGAAAATTATTCCTCTGTCTCTCTGAGACATTCGCAAATCCACACACACACATAGTACACACACTTCAGGATTCATTAGTAAGCCTACACTAGGTTGTCGAAATGAAGGAGAGTTCAAAATGTGAGGGAAGCGTTCAAGTTAATTACAGAATAAACGGGTATACAAAAGGAAAGGAGTATTTAATAGGCCGAGATGAACCGACCTTTCTCCTTTCCATAATAAATCCCTTCACCCATGTTAATTGCCATATGCTGTTACACTTCACCTTCTACCGTTCTACCCACAAACCACACTGTCACTCCATTCCTGAATCCCAAAATCCCAATTAAATCTTTGTCAATAAATGCTTAGCATAATAATGTACACCATACGCGTATTTGCTAGTTCAACTTCTCCTTTTACTAACAAAGCATCGGTTTTCTTCTCATATGCGAAGTAATAATTTACAATACTCCAAAGACAATTGTGTCATGAGAGATGTGACGAATGAAAGGATTTCTTGGCCACAACCATCACATTACATCCCACTGCTGGTAGTCATTCAGAACTTGAAATGAGTTTCCCTTTCACACAATAATACTCTCATCTTGAGAGTCAAAGTGCAACGGTGAACGTGAAAACGGAGATGAAACAATGAAATGGATGGCAAGCAGTTCTATTCGACATCTTCATGAAAATGTCTCTAGAGAGTATTACAACTGCCGAGGCTATTATTATCCCCATTATGGCAGAATACCTCAAAGTCACCGAGTTATATTCATGTAAAAGCAGAGAACACCAGTCACAGTTCTCACAACGAGAGGCTTCACACTGTATTTTCGTGCGTGCTTTCTCTTCATTGCCAAACTTAGTCCGAGAGGAAACTTCATTACTTTGCTTGACAAATCGTTTCTCATAATCTTACTTCTTGTTGTCCACTTAATTACGTACATTCCTTCTTTGGCATAACCTATACATGTATACATGTACTCACAAGAGGGGCACTTTGTATTTTTCCCAATTCCCTTGAAAACCCAACCTATTCTCTGCTCTTTTTTATAAATACTTAAATACTAATATGCATTCACACAAATATATCTAGATGAGCATACACTACATGTATAACTCTTTCGTTCTTTCTTTCCAAAGAAATGTTAAGAGTCCTTCCTAAAGCCATACTAAATGTTTCGTCTTTTGACTGAGCAAGCTACAAATATATCTACAAGCCATTTCTCCTTGAAGTGAAACAGTTGCTGATTACTTAAAAGAAATTAGAAGCAGAGACTAAAAAATTAAAACTTTCTCCGAAGCCTCCAGACTCCTACCAACTTCAGCAAAAAAATCATTCTCTCTTGGACCAGAAAGAGACTTTTTACTCTTTATTTGTACACTTACTACATTCCCTTCTTTTCAACGAAAGACTACAGAGAGTAAAAGTAAATTGCAAAGAGTGAAAAAATACTGTCATTAAATTAAGATGAACACAACTCACACATTCCTAGTACGTAGAGGCACGGGAGTTTTGTGAAAGGAAGGCAAAAAGTAAAACGCTTGAGAACGAGACTAGAGATGTTACCTACACGAGCAATCTCGGAAATGGAAATGTTAGCTCAGAACAGAGTACGAGAACTTAGTAATCACATTCCTGACTTTGTAGTTTTCCTTAGCTCAGGTGGTGAACGCGTATCCTACAACATCAAAGAACAACGACCACACAATACACACACAGAGAACTTGTATTAACTGCAAACACCATTACTTTGTATTTGCCATGATGTATCCTTTTCTCAGAATCCTAGCAGAACTCACGATAATTAGTAGACTGTATTATATATTTGACTTTGAAATTGGATTTACCACCACATAAAACATTATCCCATTCTCCTTAAAATCAAACAATATACACACACATAGACACATAATGATAATAAACTTTCGCTTTGTCATTCCATTAGAACAGAAGAAGAATGCAACATACTTTGTTCTCTGCTTTCACCTACTTTCCCACACACACAAACATGTGTGTGTGTGTTTAGCGTTCCGAAAGGAAACTTGTCACAAAGGTCACATGTTTGTCATGTAAGATTGCTTCATCCTATTTCCCAATAACAACGAAAAGTATTTTATTAGAGAGCCGAAAGTTCCTGATGACAAAAGCGACAATTGTTTGTTGCAAAAGATTTTTTTAGGACAAACATGTCTTCTTCCTGAGGAAAACTTTTAAGAACTACAATCTAAAGGTTCTTCTTCTAACGACGATTGAGTCATGATTCATCTATTGAAGAAACTTTTTGTATTAACCTTCGAGATGAGGTTGGATTCAATGAGAGAATGAGAGTTTGGTGTATATAGCAAATAAAGCTGATGTATTGTTCAAGATTAGCTGAATGCTGTAATATGATTTAATGAAGGCTTTGTTTTGATCAGCACCTATACCAAGTTTATTGATAACTCTGAAACAGTTTATTTTGCCAATCTTTTTGTTGTGTGTACAATGCACACAAAGTTTATATAAGTAAACAGGTCGTATATTCTTCGCTTCTTCATTTATATTTTCCTATTACTCTTTTAGTTCAGATCCCAATTGTGATTTTGTGAACTGATATACACTTAATTCCACCAATTTAATAAGTCCTTAGTCTATTAATTATCGTTTTGAAGCGCTATACATATATTGCAGTAGTTAGAGTGTATTCTTCGCTAAGCTGAACGCATTGTATCATTTTCATATCAGTGCAAAAAGACACGTTTATTTACCGCAGATAATAAGTTCATGTCTATCTACCCTGTCAGAAAAAGTGCATGAGATTCTTGAGATACTTTTACTTGGCTTGATATAAAAAACAATTTCCAACAAAGCCTATGGTTTAAATAGCTTTATATATGAATGTTGGTTGACGCCAGTTGACGAGGTCCGCAGTCAATTCCTATTCCATGCTTACTGAATCAACCGTAGAAAAAGAAATATCAAAAAAAGATAGCACAAAAGAGGTTTTGGTTTTATCAAGATAGAAGCAATCAGAACTTTGCAACTCGATAACAATATATTATAAAACTTCCAACTGTGTCTCATGGTGTAAGACTAGATGTGGCTGCAAATGTATAGTCACATTTTTCCCTGACGTGTTTTGAGCAAAACCAACAGGAGTTCCGCAGAAGCAGTGAGAAGTGGCAGTTCTTTTCTTCATGCAAAACAAATCTTCAAAACCACAGAAGTCTCAGATAAACGACGGAAACAAAAGGGACATTTATCATTCTTGAGAGAAAGTTCCGCACTATCGAGCTTCATTAGTCACTACATATAATGAACCGGTTTACTACTTTTCCTGGGTATATTCATTCTGAATGGTTCCAAAAAGATATGTATGCATAGCTAGGTTATATGTTAAAACTGATCCAGTGCCTCTAGTCATAAGTCGGCACTTGAAATTTCTCAGAGGTGACATTGCATACAAAATTTTGTATATATAATCAAAACGTACCGTCATTGAAAGCTATATCCGACTTGGTGTGTAGATTTCAGGGATTCTCAATAACTCTCTCTCTCTCTCGCTCTTGAAGTATTCCAAGACAAACAAATAAAAGTTAAGACGGTCGAAGAGGTCTTTTGACTCGGATGAGAATAGAGCCCGGTGGGAAAGAGCAAAAGATTTTTGGGATCTTTAGTAGGACTGGTTCACGTAAAAACAAACAAGTCACAGAATGAGCAAACACGAAGAGCACAGTTATACAGTATGACACAAAGACACTGTCACAGCAGTTGTCACAGTCTGAGATGAAATATTAGGAGAGTATAATTAAAGGAAAGAAATGATGCAACGAGGTTGATGACGAGTTTCATGAGAAGGGAACAACAGCCTGTAACGAAGCACACTTTTCTTGGGATCCATGCAAACTTTCTTCCTTGGTTGTGAGTCAGAATATTTCTTCAATAATACACCAAAGGGACAACACAGCGTGTGGAGAGGTGCTGGGGACTCAAACTCAAGGCAGAAAAGCAAGGAAACACTACACACACGAGCCAACGAGAGCGTGCATCGAACCAACTGGAAGCCCAACTTTCTCTGAATGCATCGAATGATAATCCCGTTAAACATCTACCCCAAACCAAACCGAGAGAGAGACCGAGGGGGTCCGAAAGTCCGAATTCGGATAAAACGGCAAGGAAAGTAAGAGAGGGGAGAGAAAGTTTTTTAAGAGATGATACGTTTAGCCTAAGACCCAAGACATTATATACATTGTCTCCCCGTGGTTATGTCTTCCCCATTCCACCCTGAACATACTCAAAACCATAGAAGCCCACATATCAAAGAAACTCAAGATTCCAACTTTGTCCTTTACACCAACCGGACTCTACAAATACAACTCATATGTAATGCATGCAACCCATCTTTCCTTCCTTATTGCTTTCTCGCACCATCCAACCACCCCCGAGTCACAAAACTATCAACCCGTTCTCCACAACTACACGAATCAAACCCTCAAATGAATAACTGCATGTCCTCGCCTAAATTGCCTTCGTTGCGTTCCTGAGTGCGAATAATTTACTTGAAGTCTTCCCAAATTCATCATTCCTACTAAAATACATGATTCAATGTAACCTTTGACATCCAGTTTTGTCGATCTCAACTCAACCTATTGGTCTTTAGCCCTAAAGGGTCGCACACAATCATCTATGATCTTTACTTTCTCTTTTCCACTCACTAACGCAATATTGTCCATCATAACAATGCATCATATTGACACTTTCCTAAAACCCACTACAACAGCGAGAAGAACAAAAAGGTCCTTGCGGCCATTTAAGTCCATCTTGTGATTTCAAGACAACCGAGACTTAAGCATAAAAAGGCTTCTACACTACCCTCAAACCTATCATTTGAACATAGCGAATGTCGGATTGCTATTCTATTCATCCCATTACGTTCAGTTACAAACAAAAATCGAAACCATCTGGAATTTGTAACTCATTTCATCCAGGAAATCCCCTTTTTCTTGTTGCTTGTTTTCATCCTTTCCTCGTCATGATCACTCTGGCATGTGGGGATTGTGCATTGACAGCAGCAATTTGTTCCACAAAGTATTAAAGATATCTCTTGGGCTGCCATACTCATGTGCATACATTTGCTTGGAGCACGTAAGGATTTCAATGGTTATACATATACTGCCCTTATGTTGAAAAAACAACAGCAACGCTAATCGAATTGTAAAAACCCACTAACTTTCACCATATCCTTGAGCAAGAGTAGCGTATCGTTTTCCTTTTAGTAAAAATCAAGGGTAGTTTAGAAAGCTTTAGGTATACTTTCTCTGTATTGTAGAGAAGAGAAAACGTAGCAGAGGAAGAATACAAGTAGACCGAAGGAATGAGGGTACGTCGGTCAGCATCTTATGGTTCACCAAATGCTTTAGGCTGCATTGTAGCTTAAAACGAATGACAACCAGAAGGAGTATCATTATTAGGGATTGAAAATCGCTTATGCGAATGCACGTTCTGTCTGTGGCTAGCTGGGTAACTAGCTAGCTAGCTACCGGGGTGGCTACCAGACACAATTATCTCGATAACCACACAACATATCGAGATGCGGTCTTCTTTAACTTATCAGGGACCCTTCGGAGATGATAACTTTTGAATATGGTCAAAATCGGTAGGTCCCTTAAGGGTCCAAAAAGGCCCTGAATTTTAAATTGTGGGAATTTTGAAATTCTTTCTTTTGCAAGTTATCAGGGACCCCTTCAACATGTAAACGCTTTAATATCACGAATATCGGTAGGTCCCTTAAGGGTCCAAAAGGGCCCTTAATTTTAAATTATGGGAATTTCAGAATTCTTTCTTTTGCAAGTTATCAGGGACCCCTTCAAAATGTAAACGCTTTAATATGACGAATATTGGTAGGTCCCTTAAGGGTCCAAAAGGGCCCTTAATTTTAAATTATGTGAATTTCAGAATTCTTTCTTTTGCAAGTTATCAGTGACCCCTTCAACATGTAAACGCTTTAATATGACGAATATTGGTAGGTCCCTTAAGGGTCCAAAACGGCCCTTAATTTTAAATTATGGGAATTTCGAAATAATTCTTTTTTAAACTTATCAGGGACCCTTCTATCATGTAGATCTTCACAGATAGAACGTTGCACTGTGTACGTAAACGTTTTACGTATACGATTTTCAATCCCTCGTTATACCCGTTTGCCACGGTTTATTTTTGTACAATATACAAGACAACTCATGAATGCTCGTTGTTCCCTAACTTCTTGTCATTTGAACAGAATGCTACTGCAGAGAAATGAAACGAGTTGGAATTTATGGGTCACTTATTTCTCGACCCATTGCGTGGGCACTGATTAAGCTTGCGATTAGCAGAGACCAATATGTGTTTGTCCGAAGAGACAGAAAAACCTACCCGAGCAGAAGTTCCTACATGTTACACATAAGTACCCTTAGTCTCGGGTTATCCGGCTTTCCCGAGGTGGACTTTACTTGTAATAGATTCAATTTCCCTGACTTGACTCAATTATTTGTCTCTCATTTTTTATTCTCCCTTGAGTTATACTGGTTCATTCAGAAACTACTTAAAATTCGGCAATGCATGGGTAGTTTTTATGTGAAATGTAAAACGGCAAACATTTACTTTTGCAAGTGCTAATGTATGCAAAAGAGTACTTTTTACAATAAGGCATATCTACGATAAATCTATACTTGATTGTGTGTATTCCTCTGAAACATATCTGTTATAAAGCAGAAGAAATTACGATCAAACAGAACGCAGAGTTGATATACATTTACAGTCTTTTTCTACACTACAAACCTGACTAAGTCTTGAAGTTGTGGAAAAGTGTGGGTGTGTACAGTAAGAAAGTTTGTAAGGGGAATCAAAAGTGACTCATTGTTTTATCTTCTGGTAGAGAAGGTAGGCAATGTAATAAAACCTTTCAATTTCCGCACCATAAATCATTCCTTGTAAAAACGCCACCAACAGAGTGAGTTTATAAAGCCACAATAAATATCAATCTTGGAACCTTTCTCCCTTGATGATATAAAAATAAAATCATTGAGACCACTAGAGAGTTTATGAAAATGTAATTCTTTCTCCGTGACTTAAGAAGATTATTCTCATTGTCAGTCTTGTCTTCTGTTGTTGTGTGGATTATGTTCTCTACTATTCATAGGTTTATACTCTAGTATTGTGCAAACTGAATATCTTCCTAAAAATCTCATGATGGAGATAGATGAACGGATGGTTGGCAAACACACATACACCATCCTTATCCAACAGATCGGTCCAACAGTAATAGGTGAAAGCAAACATACCAAGATGTAATTTTATCGGACATAAAACACGATTTTTCCTGAACTCTTTCTTTCTCGATCGGCTAATATTACTTTACGCGTATGAGTATTGATTCGATTCTTGCGAGCTTGAGAGGAAATGATGGACGTGCACTCTTGGTTTTTATTGACGCATGTATATATGTATACACATATAATACGTGAAATGAAAATTCATACTACCAACAGCAGACTATACACAATAACTAACAATAGGAAAGTAGAGCCAATATACATATAGAGAGGGAAATAATACCCCTTGCAAATAAAAAAAATAAGTATACCCTTTGTCGCGTAATAAATCTTCTGGAACAATCCACAAAAGCACGCACGACATTCTGTACTATTTGCTATTAGGAATAATGTCGAAAAACATCGTATTTAACTTTTAAAGGAATTTCTATTCATAAAACTTTATCGTAAACTCGTAAATACAAATGATCATTATATTGTTCAAGTACATCCTTAAAAGCAAAATAATAATTTATGTCCCATTTTAAAAGAGTGCAGGTTGAATGAATGAGATAATGAAGGAAGAAAGACGCCAATTTCGTTAGAAGGCCACTTCTATATGGCTTAATAGAAACTAAATTTCGATTTTGGTCGGGAAATGATTTCAAATCTTAAAGTTAATGGCCACAGACAGAATTCAAGAAGGCTTTTAAACTGAAATGATAAACGACGAGAAAGGTTAATGTGCCTACAGATATAGTGTCTTGAATGTGAAGATTTCTATATGGGGGTTCTTTCACATCTTAACTTAACATGACAGGGAATCTTCCTTTACTTCCACTTAAAGGGGAAAGTAGAGTGAAAGGCATTTCATTCAGATTGTGCCGAGTTCCCATCTTCCCATTATATTCTCAGGCAGTTTTTCATTAAACTGCTCGGAGAAAAGGGAATCTCACTAGCCTGAGATTTGTGGCATGTGTTGCGGTGAAAGTTTTTCCACAAGTGTAAAGGATGTTTCATTGCAAGTCTCAAAAATTAAAATGTTCTGGCTTGCTGGGCACCCCGGCTCAATGGGAAATCTGGAGATTTATACTGATATAAAATATCATACATGTCGCCCCACTGTCTCTTTGGGGCTTTGATATCTTTCAGCAACAATGCCAACCTAATTTCCGACTAAATGAATTGCAGTTATTCCACGATAATAACAATAAAGGAAATATCGTTATGAACACCCCACTGATTTGTAAAAACAGCACTAGCTACGCGATTCGGTTTATTATAGTACGGTTGGTCTGAAAAGCGTTTGATTCGTTTGCTTGTATCGGGTGGAAATAACAAAGCTCAGGATGAGTGTAATCTTTCTGGCTTGAAATCCAATGATGTTACCGATAGAATCTTAATAGGCAGGAAGGAAGGGGGAAATGGAGAGAGCCTATAAGGATCAACTTTCATTTTAATGCTTTCTCTAATGAGGATTCACAACGATAGCTTTCCTAACTTTAACTTAACTCTCTAGATGAAACACTCTCCAGTTTTGATGATGCTCTCATACTCTGTTTGATGAATTCTCAAGCCACACACACGAGTTGTATTGGTGCAGTTATCCATATTATACACTTATCACAGACAGTAGATTACACAATGTCCCTGGACTTCCATAAAACTAAATCTTTCTCGCGTTCGTTACTTCCAACTTTACTTCCGATGAAACATGAAACTTAATCGAGTACGTTGCACACACACATGCACACGTCATAGAGTTGAAATACACCACCAAAAGCTAAAATACGTATGAAAGTAGAAGTCGCAGAGTCTTCCAAAAATGATATTGGAAACTAGAAACTACATTTGGTATTAAAATTCTTTCTGTCTCTTGCCTCTTTCCGTGAAACAGAGAATGAAGAGGTATTGAAGAAGAGTGATTCTCACAATGGCACACATCCATCCATACACACAACAACTTTCTCGAGCATCATCCAAATCTAATCTCTCTCGCTCACTTTCTTTTTTCATGCAGTTCTTATTCCTACACATCTCTATATAGTATCCACACACCCCAAAGATTTTGTTTGTAGTACATAAGTTATAAAGATGCCCCTGTCAGTCTCCTGTGAAAATTGAAGAAACACTGTAATGGAATTTTAGCTCCATCACATTTCACATTTGATTTTCAAATCAATACTGCTTTTTATACAAATCAGTGAAGAGTGGAGTTCCACTTGGATTACTTAATGGATTGAAAAACAATCCTTAATCCCACTGACTACGCGATTGTCGAAACTAACATAAAGTTAGTTATGTAATAAACTACACATACGTCTAACTATCCTTGTTACAAATCTATAGCCAGTAAGTAGAAAATATGATTACTTTCACTGACTTGCACGCTTCAAATCTGATAACGCAGATATCTGGAAATCCATGAAAGCAATACATCTTTTAGTTTAGTTCACGAGGGTTTGTCGAATATGCACGCATGGATTTTCTCTAATCCGTACAAAATACATCGTAGTACATACACATATACGCGGAATTCAATTTCTAAATCTAAATGCTTCTCATGACCGGGTGCCCGATATTTGATAGGTTCCATTTCATAGGTACGACATTTCATAGTTTTTTTTACATAGGTACGACACTTAATAGGTTGTACATTTTGATAGGAACGATACTTGATAGGAATAAAAAATGATAGGTACGTAACTTCATAGTTATCAGAAATTCGAATAATAATGTATTTCAAGAAGTTATGAACGCAAAAATCATGAATCAGATGGTCTCATTTACTTCAATGTCAGATATA
>Ga0194135_10000646_pt1 | contig 20437 bp, 19 predicted proteins | sample LitLau_LLRF_2013_FD_134024 | JGI IMG/M metagenome (GOLD analysis project Ga0194135, IMG submission 134024) | Freshwater sediment microbial communities in response to fracking from North America - Little Laurel Run_MetaG_LLRF_2013 (version 2) | ecosystem: Environmental > Aquatic > Freshwater >...
AAGATGTTGCAAATTCTGCAGTGTACTGAAGAGTATCATGCTTCGTATTCCACGGGCATTCAATCCCTCCAAATTAAGAAAAAATTCTTCTCCAATCAACTTGCATGGGAATTGCTACCTTCCAGTCCTCCCTGTGAACGGCGATGAGTTTGCATCCTCCATTTTTAACTTCTGAATTCATTGGGAACGCGTGTTAAGGAATTATAGAATGGGAGGCTAGAGTTCAACCGTTGGGGTTCCATTGGGTATCGCAAGCGTAAACTCCAATTCCCGAACTGTGAGCGTATTGACGTCGATAAGGACTTCAAATATTTCACTAGTCAAATGGCCTTGATTTGAAATGTCAGGTGATACAAATGGGACGAATCTAAGCAAGGTCCTTAGGTGTTCAATATCCTTTCTCTGAATCCCCTGCCCACAGCTTACCTTGACCTTGATAGATTTCAACCCAACCCTATGACATTCGCTGAGGAGAACTTCCAAGAACTGAACAGGGTGCGGTGCATCCATGAGTCAACTCTCCTTGTTCTCCCCAAAAAATATGACAATTCGGTGGAAGTATACCGGTAAAATCCCACGTAACGCTTAATCAGTCCTTGTCTAAAAAAAATAAGAATGTAAATTCCATGAGCAAAAACATTCTTTTATTATATTTCAAACAGACTCAAGAAAAAAATGGAATAAAGAAATCTTCGTTGCAATAATAGGAAACTGTAAAGAATTATTAAAAATAAATTAGACGGGCCTCGTGCCCCTAATTTAGCAGATTATTTCGTCTCTCAACATCACCATTCAAGTCATGGCGCTAAATCCAATCTGCCCTCCTATGGATGCAGCTTTCCCTCATTTACTCAACAGTATTACTACTCACTTTCTTCTTAATTGGAGGATCTCTACTCTTGCGCATTGCAGTCCCAATGGAGTCATACTTCTCATGTCGCTCCACGTGTTGCTTCCAGTTGTGTTTTCGATTGAACTTCCGCCCGCATCTGTTACAGTCGTAACTTGGTCCAATGTCCAAATGAACTTCCTTCTTGTGGAGCCTAAATAGAAATACCAGAATAAATTATACCATACACAACTCAAACTCCGTGTACATTAAAAGCAATACTCACATAAGCTTTGCCTTTATCTTAAACTTGGATTCACATCCTTGGAAAGTACAACGGAAAGGTCGTTCGTCTGAGTGCACTAGCCTATGCATCTTTAGTCCCGAAGCGTTCCTAAACTTCGCTCCGCATGTTTCACAAATTTTACATTTAAGCAGCTCCCTCTCCTCTGGTTTCAAGTGAGTCTCCAGGTGAAAACGGAGGAGCTTTTCACCAGTGGTTGCCCTTCAAAATTAAATTTAGGTTTTAGTCTCACGAATCAAAATCTTTTTTTTCAACGCATCTGTGCATCAAGCGAGTCAAGTCTTACCATCCACACTGGTCACAAATGTAGGGCCTGATTCCCAAATGAGTATTCCTATGAATTTCAAAGGCCGTGTAGCCTGGAAAAACCTTTCCACAGTCTTCAATGTCGCAAATAAAAGGGCCACGGATGTCGGAATGAATTTGGCGGTGATGGTGTTGCAAACCAGCCTTCGTCAAGAATCGGCTACGACATTCCATGCAGGTTTCGGTTCCTTCTGACTTCTGGTTCCTCCGTATCCGTTTTCTTCTGCGAGACTTTTTCATCTCATTCTTTTCTAGTGAAACCTGGGTTTCTTCTAAATTCCCCGGCTCAAAATCACTTCCATCATGATTGGTTTCTTCCGTTTTTTTCTCGGCAGTAGGTGCTACGGCAAAAGCATTTGGGAGCAGAGTTAATCGACGAGTGCTTGCTCGGAAGGATCGTTTTGTGACATTTACTTCATCTGTCGCCGTGTCCATTGAACCTGGAGTCACTAACTCGGCGGTATCTTGATCTAAAGGAGCATAAAGAACAAAAAATTATAAGTTATTATCGAAAATGGCTGAATTTGACAACGGTTCATTTAAATGTATAGCTCAAATGGATTTAAATGTGGCAAAGGATAAAAGAGTAAGAGGATGATCAAACTTGAATTTTGGGAAAATCGAGAAAGCAATGCAAAACTGCATTGTGATAATTTTTGATATTCCGAGTTTAGCCGCCAAGTGAACATAAAATATTCGGTGGAAAAATTTTTACGCTTCAATGTCAAAAAAATTTAAGAACTGATTGGGTCTCAATTCTGATTCATGGAGAGTCTTTCGCGTTCACAATAAGGGGGCCAATGTAGCCATTTTAAAATTAGTCAAAAGTGGCATCGGTTGCCAATGCGTCGATAGTACCTAGTACCATTTGGGGAGTTATTTCAAAGGAGGATTGTGTATGCCAACTTACATTAATGGGTATGAAAACGTCATTTTGTTTTTTTTGAGTTGTCATAACTAAAATAATAAATTCTCACTTGAGCATAACACTGGTAACAATTTCCTCAATTTCAGCTTAGTATAATTTTTCTGATTTATAAACTAACCTTCACTTGATTTCTTTTTCCTACTTTGTTTCAGTTTTTTCCTCATTGGCGTTGATTCGAATTCCGTTTCACGTTCCGGGATTGAGCAAATGTCACCGTCGTGGGTGCCAAAATCTGCTTCCACAAAGTTGAGGGCATCCACGCCATCATCCTCGCCGCACTCGGTCTGATTCCTGCTGGACACTTTTTTCTCAAACGGTATTCCTGGCTTATTACCGTTGACAGGTTGACTAGGTTGACTTTGACCCGCAGGGCCGAAATCCTCACGGTACTCAACTAGAAAAATTCATAGAAATGTAAACTCTTGAAAAAGAAATACTACCATAAATAAAGCTATTCATTTTCTTTTGTTTTTAGCTTATCACTACAATCATCCGTTTTGGAGCTGGTGGTCAAACTTCTTCTACAAATTTTTCCTTTGAGTTTCTTTCGTGATGGTACTTCAACATGCGCCATTAGAACTCTCCTACCGTCCTCTCCTGTTAGAAATGAATGAAGAATGGATGTGTCGACGGTCTTGGCTAGAAATGAGTTCCATATGATGTGTAAATTCTTGAGAATATCGAAGCAAGGATTGCAGATTCCGGTCTCCTCATGGAAATCTTCTCCCAAGTCAATTTTAAAGACAACGGACAGAGCTTCTGCGACGGTAAGGATCGCTACCTCTGCACGGAGTGGGTCAATTTCAAGAGGATCTCTTTGGTACATCCGTGTTTTGAATGTATGTAGCTTTCCAGTCAGCCGTAGCTCTGACTCCAACTCCATTCCACAATTTCCACATTGATTAGCAATATTGTAAGGAACAGAACCATCGACATGCCTCCGAAGTCTGGAGCGGCGAACTGGTTCACTTTTTGCTTCCTTCACAAAACGCTTCTTTTGTGTCCTGCGCCTGGTTAGCATTCTGAAATACCAGAATTAAGAAAAAATATTAAACACAAACAAAACCAGCTAACAGCTGAGACCGTTAACGCTTATAACTTAACATGTTACGCCATTCTGTCCGGCACGTGTAGCAACGATGATGTTTACGATAGCCTATTTAATTCGCAAATAAGATGGAATTGCTAAAGTGATTTCTAAAAAGTCCGAAATCAAGAACCCCGCCCTCCTCCACACCACACTTGCATTCCACTTCATCCTCCCGCACCCGCAACCATACCAGAAATGAAGTCAAACTCGAGCGATTCAGCGTGCCGGTGCCGGCGAGGTTTTCGGTAGACCAGAACAGTGTGCCGCATGCGCTAGTTTAAAATAAATAAAAAGTAACAATAAATAAAGTAAAAAATAAAATAGGCCAATTCCACGCTTGCAGTGACAACTGCCATTCAATAAATGCATTCAACTATAGCTTAGACAAACGAATTGAGACCACAAACTGTGATTTGTCAGATTCTGCTTAAAGCTTTTGTTAACTCTAATCATCTGAACTGAAAAGAGTGAAATGAATTCAGGATTTAACGTAATCTGAGTTACATAACACGTGTGTTGAATGTGGTTTTGTTGATTTCTCTCTTGTGAGGTTGAACCAATTCTAATGCCATACCGTGGGGTGATGATTGATGATTGGTTTTACATGATTACCCCAATGATTTGGGTATAATCCTAGTATACTGCCCGTTCACAGATCTTACCCAGAATGGTGCCAATCGACAGGACTCAACGTGTGGGTGGGTCTCCGTCTCGCCTCACGGATAATGTCACTCTTACTTCAGGAAAACGTCAGAGCGGCCACAGGTCACATTCAATAGGATTTGCTGCATTTAGTTTAAAAAAGAACAACTTTGGCCTCTGACCAGTTGCCACTCCTACGTTTGCCCGAACTAAAACTGGTATATTCGTGAATCGTGACCACCATTTTGAGTCCTGTCGATTGACACTGCTCTGGTAAGATCTGTGAACGGGTCGTAAACGGGGATTTTTCCTTGATTTGTGAATTGAAGACGAAAATGAAAAGAATTTAATTTGATTTAAATTCGAACCTGAAATTAATTTGTGGAAGTTAAATAATGAGTGGAACAGTCCTGTCGGTCCGCGAACGTCTATTATTTCTTCTGTCTGTGTGATGTCCGTTTTGTCCCCACTGTTTGTGAGCTTTGCTAAAGAACGCATAAGTAAAATCACACTACAACAATCAAACCAGAAATAATGCAGAATTAACTTGAAATCTACTTATCTTCCTCACCTCACTGAATTATAACTCCAAACTGTAAAACCGTACCGTAAAACCAAAGTTTTTGTATTTACAACACAGAATTTATCTGATCTTATCTTACACAATCTTACAAATTCTTAAAGGGAATTTGAATTGAATTTTCACATTCCCTCCTACAAAATCCTACTCCTGTGGGAGAGTTGAGAATTCGGAGATGGTGGATGCGAAAACTTCTATTGACGTAAAATTGTATTGAATTTTTAATGTATGGAATTCTACGTTTTCCCACACCATAAATTTTACATTCATTGGAATGAGAGTTTATTCACTTTATTTTTTCGAATAAACAATTATACATTGGTTCGGAAGCATACAAACACCCTTTAGAATGGCGTTTTGGGTCGGTTTTGAATCCATTCCGCAATCTTCGGCTCACTGTGGACAGTGGTGATGAGCTTTTGAACTGCCGGGTAGTCAGTGACCAGCTTGAGTTCAAACACTGTCTCATATTGCGTGACAAAATTGGCAAACGCAATGTCGGCGTATGTAAGACTGTCACCCACCAGATAAACATTTCCTTTCTTTTTCAATAGATTGTTGAACTTGGACAAATACAGCGGATTCTCAACCTCGGCAAAATGTTTTTTACGCTCCTCTAGCTTTACGGGGTCCGGTTTCTGGAAAATGCATTCCCACAGTGGGCTCGTCTCTGCAAATCACCAAAAAAGTGAATTTTACAAAGAAAACCTTGAAATGAATGAACATGATCGTTTATTTTGCATTTTTCAAGAATTAAATGAAGAAAGGCTCATCAAAACAAGATTAGCATTAAAGATTTGTGAATTTCAGTTCAAATGCCAATTTTAACTCTGATTTATTATAAATGATGCGTTGTCTTCAAAGAAACCAACCAAAAGTAAAAACCAGAGGGGCGCATGCTAATCTCCCAAGCATTTTAAACTACAATGGGAAATTGGCAATTAAGTTGTTGTAAAATATGAGTAAATTATTTTACTTTTGATTATTATTCTCTAAGTATTGCACTTTTAGTGGTCTTTCAGGTTTTGGTTCAAATCCGAACTTGCAAATTAGATTAAAATCATACACATATGCCCGACGAGGATCCACCGAGGAGTCTCGAACTCTTGATGAGACTTTATCACATAAGGCATACATATGTAATACATGTATGGCACTATTAGACTCATGGCTACCAAAACGAAACTAACGCAAAACGGCTAATTGTTTATCATACTTACTCAAATTGTAGTCCCTAATGGCTTCGCATATTTCGTCGCAACGAAATTCCTCTGCTTCGTCCTTGCCAGCCAAGTTAAATTTTCTGGCTAGGAGACGCAAAATTGCCCAAGATTGTGTTTTCCTCTCTCCGTCGATATCCAAAACAGGCAACACTCCCCATTCCAATCCTAATTCTGAAAATAAAGATGAAAACGTGGTTGTTTAGGCAAATCCGTCCGCTGAAATCCACATGACTGCAGAAGTTGGCTAATTGCCTAATAACCTCCTTTCTTTCCTGAATTCCAGTCCTCGATAGAAATGCGAACGTCTTCAAATGGAGTTCCAGAAAACACAAAGAGTTGACGAATTGGTTCTGCCAAGCCACGACCAAGGAAGTAAGTCAATCTGTATCCCGGCATTTCTAAAATATTTTGATCAAGGAGTTAGTGTTCGCGGAAATGAATAAAAGTTTATCGGAATTCTTATATGTACAGATTACACAAAGAAAAGTTAACTCTTCCCAAGAAAGTCCAAAACTCTCGCTCTCCCTATACTGGATGATATGCGTTATTCTGTTGTTTTATTCCTCTAGCTTTCAGTATAGATTCACTCAGACGAGACTATGCTGTACGTGTGAATGAATGAAAAGGAAGGGTAAATTATAACCTTTTTGGCTTTGAGTTTTTATAAAGTCCGGTGAGGGAAAGGGAAATTCACTAGACGAGGAGTTTGGGTTCCGCGCACTGCAGTGGCCGAGGGCCGCCATGTACTAATTGTTAATTTTTAATGGAAGGTTTCAAAAAAGGATGATATTAAACTAACTTTAAAATTAAGATTAGTACGTTTTACATATGAGTTATCTTGATTTCATTTTTAAACTGAAATTGGGCATAAAAGTGAGATGGCAAGTCAAAACTATACTAGTAGGGTGAAAAATCTGGCATATGAACTTGAAGTACTCAAATGTACAGGGTACTGTACCCACAATGCGGAAGCGTAGACGTGTGATTGATACTCCCTTCTGAAGGGTTGATTATTGTGTGCTATTGGCAAATGTGTCAGCGCTCTGCGCTTGCCCGTTGCGACGTGGCAACTATTCTGAGTGAACAAATTCTGGAAGACTGTCCTTTCTCAGGCCAAAACTACCCACAATTCGCTTCAAATTCAAAAATTTGTACCGGAAGTCCACTGAATAAACTCACTGTAAAAGTAGGCAGAAATAAACGCCCGGTCAAAGATATCTGACATTTTTACTAAAGGCCCCTATTAATGTGCACTTCAAAATGTTTTATCCCGTCTTCGGATGCGCATGTGCGCTGCTGCGTTAACCTTGCCAAACTTGGTTTTTCGGGTATATTTCACTAAAATTGTCACCACCTTTAAACGCGTATGCGCAAGGAGCTGAAATTATGGTCAGGAACCTACCTTAATACAATCTTAAACATAGCGTATGGAGAATATCCCTCCGCGTAAGCGTCGCTGAGATACACAGGGAGACAAACTTTAATTGGCACCCTGTATTATAAATCTATATTTCTCTTTACTTAACCGTTTCTGGCTAACCTCGCCCTTCTCTAGGACATACAGTCATTCTTATAACCATAGCCGCATATGCTGTAGAGTTTCTGACTCCCAACTATTTTTTATTCAATGGAACGGCCCTGTTATCTCACTTATACCTTTGCGCCAAAGATTCTTAAAAGAAATCCGCCTACAAAATTCTGATCTAGAAGGACAGTGTTAGAAAAAGTGCCTCGTCTAAAACCGGTTAAAATTATATAACAATGTATCGAGTTACTACTTTAATTGATACTTGCATAGCAGGCTCCAATGCTGCTCCATTGTATTGGTGGCCTCCACTTTTGAGGCCACCACACTCCGAGGAGAAGCGACGAGGTTAATTCCAAAAGTTAATCCTAGTTGTGCAGACGAGAATGGTTCTCTGCCAACTGTATACCATATGTATACAATTTGTAGGATTATTGAAGCGAGGGAAGAAAGAGAGTTGGACTAAATCCTTAATTTCTGAGGTTTGTTTGCTATCTGGTGGTGCCAGGTCAATTTTATTAGAATCTCTTAAGTCAGTTTCCAAAAAGTGGTTTGAAAACATGCTCAATTAATTGGGTTCCGCCACCACCACTCACACTGGTAGGGACGGAGCTAGCATTTCCTAGCCATTTCCATCCAACAGCAGATTCTTCTTGTTTGTCAAAATTCAATTCACTTGATTCTTTTACCGCATAATATCCTATCAATCGATTACCCAGGAGCACCTTGCATTTGACTTTTCACCAGCCGGGACACCGTACTGAAAAAATTAAGACGGGAAAAATTTCATATTTATTTTGTCAAAAAATCAGAGATGCGTTGCTTGTTTTATTGAAATAGCAAATAAATTGCTATGAAATAGCAAATATAACAATATAGCTTACATTAATGCTGCATGATTAACCACACCGCGGATTCCTCTGCCCTTTAAACTTTAAACTCCAAAGTCCAAGTAATTCAATTTCAATACCTTCTTTAAAAAAAGTTGAAGAAGTTTTCCAACTAGTTTATAATAAAAAGAAGACATTTCCGTAAATATTTTTTGGAACAGACATTAGGAAAATTAGTTTTGATGTTTTTTTTATTATATGATTAAAAAAACCTAATTTTAGCTTAAAAATTCTGCTGTTAGTTTCCATATACTAAAATTCACGTTTGCATACTTTTTTTCTTCTTCTGATTTCAATAATCTTAGAAATTTAATGTTAAAATTGTCTTTTTTAGTATCCGAGCGATGAATTACTATTTAGGCATAAAACTTTTGCAATGGCATTACTGAAGTTATCTACCCTTTTCACATTAGCTTTTCCAGCAAAAATTCGCTAGACAAAAAGAAATTAGTAAAAATAAACAGAAAAGGGAAGATATTTAATGAAGCCTCACTTGTCCGTCTGAAAGCGTCTTGTGGACAAAGGAACAAGGGGGAGATTCCCTTATTAGGCTATACAGTTTTCCTTCCCAAGTTTTAAATAGATCCTTCCTCTAATATTATTTAAACAGAGGTGTAAAACATATTATATGCTGTTCTGTTATTTACTCCTTTTACTTTCAATTTTTCAACTCAACGCAAGAAGTCTGACAAAAGAACTTATCCATTACAAATCAAGATGATTCCATTCGATGTGAAATATATTGTATCACACGCTAGGAACAGGGGGAAGAAATTGGGAATCACATCAGCCCGCCCCTAGCTCCAATATCGACAAATGTCTCATGTCTATTTATGTTTATATTTTTTAAACAGACGATTTTTCATTTTTCATCAACTGATCTCCTTTGCATTACGCAGGCCGTTGACGGAAGTCAAGCACTACAATCATCATGACTGCCGTGGTATCAAACACACAATCCTCGTCGTCCCTAATACTTCGAAAATCAAGTCAATCGCATCCGCCTTCATATCACATTATGTAATGGCTCAAATTCCACGATGATTAATTTGATCAAATTTCGTTTATTCCAAATTTAAAATGTGTAGAATCCAGAAGAAGCATTCTTTTTATGTAACCTTGCTGAGATCCTTCGCAAACATTGTGAGTGGGTCTCAGCGATGCCAAGGGTTAAACCTTTCTACGGTAATGTTATATCGCACTGCCGCGATGAATAACTTGAATTTTCTAACGGTTTAACCCTAACTCTGCTACCAAAATCTCTTTAGCTGTCAAGTGCAATGATGACGAGTTGGTCATCAAAATCCTCGCTGGACTCGGGACGGGATTCGACTTTGCAAGTAAGGCAAGTCCCAATTTGGATACCTCGCGTACATGAGAGAACGGATGCTGGCACACACTTTATATGGATTCTCTTGTGCTTATCATTCTCTTCTCCTGTATTTTTTATAGGGCGAGATGGAAAAGGTGATTGGATTAGGGATTGGAGGATCCCGCATTATTTTTGCAAATCCTACTAAACAAGACTCCCATATCCAGGAAGCATAGAAGCTCAAAGTTTCCGCTTTGACGTTCGATAACGTTCGGGAATTGGATAAAATCAAAGCCTGCCATCCGACTGCTAGGTGACTGAAAACAAAATGGATTTTATTTGCGCACGCAAATAATTAACTAAAACTTGAGACTTTCCGAAAATTATTATTGACAGTTTCCACACACTTTTTGATTCTGGCATAAAATTCCAGTGTGTACCGGTTTAATTCGTTTTATCTGACAGCAGGCTCTTGCTCCGGATTCGCTATGACGACGAAAAGGCAAAGTGTCAACTAGGTATTAAGTTTGGGGCTTTGGTCGAAGATGCCCCAAGTTTGCTCCAATCTGCTCGTGATCTCGGACTCGGTGTGGCTGGGGTCAGCTTCCATGTTGGGTCCAGATGTATGGATCCACCCGTCTACCGTCGTCCTATTGCCTCTGCAAGGTGGCTTTTCTCCCAAGGTCAAGAGATTGGATGTAACATGAACATTTTGGATATTGGTGGTGGATTCCCAGGATATACTGGATCAGACATCACTGAGGTAGGCGGTTAAACTAAATCGGTCAATAAATTAAAGTAAGCAAAGCTCCTAAAAACATCTCTCTTACCTGGAAGATTGGGAATGTGGTGAACAATTCGATCGATGAGTTCTTCCCTGAGGGGTGTGGTGTAGACATAATTGCAGAGCCAGGTCGCTACTACGTCACTTCCGCATTCAATTTATTTGCCCAAATTCATTCGAAGAGAGATGGGGTGAATGAACGGGGTGGAGGATCATCCATGTACTTTATCAATGATGGCGTCTACGGAAGCTTCAATTGCATCCTCTACGACCATGCCGCCCGAATCAATCCAGAAACACTACGTGTAAGAATCTAGTCATTAGTTGTCTACAACGTTTCTGATGACCTTCTTTTCTATTCTAGTCCTTCGACGACGCTCCAGTCGCCCTATGCTCCATCTGGGGACCTGCCTGTATGGACTTGGACCAAGTGTGCGAGAGAGCCCTTCTTCCGGAAATGGAATTGAACGAATGGCTTCTGTTCCGTGACATGGGGGCGTATACGCTTGCTGCTGCTGGGACGTTAAATGGATTTCCAGCCTCGAAAGTGAACTATATGGCGACTAAGGATGCCTGGTAAGAGCATAGGGTAACGCGAACAAGTTAAGCGCAAGCGTTTAACGAATTTGTTCTTTCCATGTATCGAATGTTGGGTTAAAAACTAGCACTCAAATGCTCTTGTTATTCCTTAACGTCTAGTTCTGGTAAGCAGGAAGAATTCCCGGAATCTAATAAACAATAAAGTGATTTTGCGTCTATTATGGTAGGGATGTGATAAGAGGGATCCTTGGATACGAGAACCATTTTGTACACAGCCTTCAGCTAATTTTTAAAAAAAAAAAAAAAAATGCGAAATACTAATTTAAAATTTTAAGTCGGCATTCTTTTGTCTGTAGTGATGACGTGGGGTGGGCATGCCTCCCATCTCAATCCAAAAATGCATTGGGAGTTCAGATTAGTGATACGCCGGTTAGCGATGAGAGCGGGTGAAATCGAACTGCGCCCACCCTCCTTCCCAACAGGAAGCTACATTGAGATGTTTCAACAGTCCTGAGAGCCAAAATAGGGCGCCGTCTTCCACTTCAGCGGCTGAGATTATGAATGACGACGAAATACTCATATAAATAAAGTTGTACTGTTTAGATGAGGGAAACGTTGAAAAATGAAATTCCGACACCCCTCTGCAAATTCGTTGACTATAACTTCGTTGGAGAGTTAATTGGCAAAGGGGAAGGATTATTTAGACCCAGTTAAGTTTTGGAACTCAGCTAGAGTGCTGAGTCGGAATGGCGTTTATTTGCTTGAACAGGGTAGGGGATTTGTTGCTTCCTTCGGAAAAAAACACGAGGTTTCGGCAGGAATGAAGATTTAATATGCGAAAAAATGACGGGAAAAGTGACCTAAACAGGCGACCAACGAAGAGTAAGAGTAATTAAACTACTTCCGAACCCAAATCTCACTCCGGGCAGCATTTTGTTTTATTTAGATTAGGTATACCGCTGGTCTAGCAAAATTATCAGAATGTCAATTTTGATCTTCCGTCCTGTCTTAAAATGCTCATTAACGGTTGTTACATAACTAGGTATAAAAAAGGAAAGGAGAGTGATCAGTGATCAGGTTCTTATAATAGAATTATATTTAGCCCTCACACGGCTAGTAGAGCATCTAATTAAATGGACACCAATTTTGAGAGTTCTCACTGCTTTTCAAGTCTCGAGAGAGAACAGATTAGCGTTCGACTAGCCCTCAAAATTCATGAATGGTTGATGGTGGAAGTAAAAAAAAAAACGAACGACCTGGGTGTCAAGGATTCGTTTCAATGATATAGGAAAACAGTGTAGGAATTTAAACCACAAATATTACCTTTCTATCTCCGTATTCCGCCTTACATCAAATTACATTAATCTAATTTGAAACATTTTAGGAAGGCTTAATTTACTTTACAGTCAGCAGCATCTTACAAAATTCCCAGGATGCGGATCATAACACATGTTTACCTCAAATAGTCAATTAGCTGCTAATAAATATAATGTAATAGAAAAAAGTGAAAACCGGCTAACGCTGAAACATTACGTCAGTAAAACTCACTATGCCCAATGAAATGAGAGAGTGGAGGGTACGGATTCGTGTTTTTCAGGCTATACTTTTTGTCAAAAATACTTGGTGAATGCGCGGTCATCCCCACGACTCTAGAAATCGCAACGGGAGGTTAGTAGGAATCTTCCTAAAGGAACTCTTTACGCCACAAATGTTATCAATCTGTTATGCAGATTGTCTCCAGACTCTCATCTGGCATCTTTCTGATTAGAAGGAACGCGGAACAGCCAGCATACACGAACTGAACAAATCTGTTATAGCTCTCAGGGAGCCAGCGGAAAGAGATTAATGCTCTAACCTCTGGACATCCACGCTCTTTACGTTCTATTGAATTAAGCTTCTAAATGAAAGAAAGTCTAAAGCGCAGAATTTATCATTCAATAAAAAAGGAAACGCTTGCCGTGCCTCGCCCTTGTCTCAGACAAATGTCAAAAAGTTCAACACGATTCAACGGAGACATCAACTGCAGACCACTGGACATAATCGCTCCTTATGTTCCACTGAATTAAGCAAAGTGCAGAATTTATCATTCAATAAAAAGGAAGTTACTTTCATTACTCCTGCTGCGCCTCACCGATTCCCAAGTGTCAGGTCAAAAAGTTCAACACCATTCAAAAGAGACATCAACTGCAGAACATTAAAATAAGCTTAAATTCTGTTGTGATGTGCCATTCCGGTCTGACTGCTCGACTCGATCGTTTCAAATCTGTATACCATTTATATGATTATGGATCCCTCCATTATTGAGCAGCCAGCGTCCTTTGAAGAGAATGGGAACGAGGAAGCATTCATCATTCAGCAAAATAAAATTTACGGCAGGCACCTTGTTGCATCACGCGTAATCAACAAAGGAGAGCTGGTCCTTGAGGAATTTCCACTTGTCGCAAGCGCCTGTGGAACAGCAGTCCCATGTGGACCGCTTGGACCCTGGGCCAAAGACGCGGAAAATTGTTTTCCATTTTGTTTAACTTGTGGGAAAGTGGTGAAAGGCACGGAAGCTTGCAGCAGATGCAAATGGCCAATTTGTGACAACCTCGGAGTTTGCGAAAACGTAAGAGTTGAGGATTCTCTTTTGGTATCCTCCTATTTGTTATCATTTTCTAACTTCTAGGATCCGATTCATTCCGAGGGAGAGTGTCCGATCTTTGTAACGAATAAAGTTCTTCCGGGGAATTTTACTTTGGTGGAATACGGTGTAATTTGCGTTCTCCGGGTTCTCTTTATCCGGTCAACGGATCCATCAAAATGGGAGAGACTACAACAACTTGAGCCCCTCACTAAGCGTCGTAGGCTCTCTCCAGGTGATTCACAGACCACGGCTTTTGTGATTGATTTTGTACAACAGAAATGCAAGCTGATAGAATTTGACGCGGAGATTATCGATCGGGTCACGGGAATAGTGAGGGTCAACGCTTACTGGACTTTCCCTTACCTGGGACGGTAACGAACGCAAATAATAATATTCAATTAATTAACCAATTAAGATTTGAATAAATTATTTTCCCAAGGTGCATGTCTCTCGTCTTTGAGAAAGGGAGTTTGTTTTCTCATGACTGTGACCCAAATACCAGGGAGGAACTCTTTGAGAAGGAACACGTCAATGCAGGAATCAAACAAATAGCAAATGGTATTGGTGTCCGACTTATTGCTACTAAAGACATTCAACCCGGAGATATCATAGCAATTCCCTACTTATATCCTTCGCATATCACGTGGAGCGTTCAGGATCGCCAGAATTACCTCAAAACTTATTATCATTTCGACTGCACTTGTAATCGATGCATTGGAGAACTAAATGAGCAAAAATATTCAAGCTAAAAACTTTACGGTGAGGTTCCTAAATACTTGAATAAGACAATAATTGAATTTGATTTGAACAAAATTAAAATATTTTTTAGCAACGTTTCTTGAGTTTTTATTTTATAAACGTAGTATATGACACACAAAGAAAGCCATTGATTGGTTATAATTGGACGTTTTGCCAGCTTTCTTCAACCGCTGCAATACATCGTCAAAAGAACGGAACTGTCACCTTAGCATCTGACCGTGTCCGTCTCTAAATCCTTACTAGTACTGGAACATCATACTCTCATGGCCATAATAAAGAAACGACTTCAAGAAAAAGAAGGACAAGCATGACGCCTTAAAAACGATAAGAAATTCGGACATTAATGACTGGATGAAGACGAGTCGTAATGACGAGACTTGGGAAGTACATGGTTGTCATTGTTACTCACGAATCACGGAGTACAAATTAAAATGTTTGGTTTCATGGCAAATACATTAAATTTTTACATTTGAAAACTGACCAAGACAATGTCCCAAAGAATGCCTAATGTCCGCGACTGGAATGGATTCCGTAATTTAAAGTCAACTCTAAATAACCAAAACAGAAAATGTGATGATCTCGAAGCAACTTCTAAAAGAAACTTTATATACTCATATGTGTGTTTTTTAAGTCTTTTTATCATTGACCTTCATCGCGTGACCTTCATAGCTTATCCTAAGTGCCCTTACCTTCCAAATCCCGTTTTATCCCAGTCACCAATTTCTTAGTAATTCTTTCAGTGGACTTTCTTCCAACACTGTGACTTGTAATGTAAGATGCACAAACAGGTTTGGCAAGACTGTGAGTGAATTTGATAGGTTTAATGAACTGGGATCCGCCAGTGTAGCGGAGTTAGTCATGGAAGTAGAAGTACTTGTGGTAGAATGGGATTGATTTGATTTCAAATCAGTTTATAACAATATCATTTCAAGCAGTTTAACTTCTAGTCAAGTTTGCACTAGTCTAGAATGCGCGCATTCTTTCAAAATCCTATTATCCATATTTGTAGACAATGACACGCGGAAAGCGACAGACGCTTCTAGTGACTGGTTTGTTGAATTTAGGAGTTTTCGCCGGTGTGGGCGTTTTGGTTCCGTTTTTTCCAAAAGAAGCGCAAAAGAGGGGACTGACCACGAGCACGTGCGGATTAATATTTGTCATGTACCCACTCACATTATTCCTCTTTTCGCCTTTCCTGGGTACCTACGTAAGTTCAAGCGTGCGGCTCCATTTTTCTTCTTATAACACAATTTAAACCTTTAGATTTCCCACATCCGTCCAAGGGTCCTTCTTGTCATTGGGCTCGTAGTGAATGGATCTGCGAATACTGCCTTTGGATTCATGGACCACGTCCAAGGCAAAGGACTCTTTGTATTTGGTTGCATACTGTGCAGAGCAATTGCTGGGTTCAGTACAACTTTAATAAATGCTGAAATTTTATTTCTAAAAGAAGCATTCCCTCAAAATATTAATCGAGCAGTGGTAAGAAAATGTGAGCTTTGACATACGCCAAATTCATTGGTGTATGATTCCCGGGTTGCAGGCATTACATGAAATTTTTACCGGATTTGGGACAAGTATTGGTCCACCAATTGGTGGATTACTGTATGACGTAAGTGCAGATAACGAAATAAAAATGTTGTGTTAATTTTTCGTATGTTTTCTAGTTTGGTTCATTTGGGGTTCCGCTTTGGAGTATGGGACTGTTTATGATATGCCAAATTCCAGTAATACTTTATATATTACCTGATTTACCTCTCCAATCAAAGAATTCAGTATCGAATTCGGAATTCCTATGGAAATTAATTAAATCCCCCATCCTCGTTATCAATTTATGGATCACTTTACTCGTTGCCGCGGGATGGACATTTCTTGACCCAATCATTGAACCTGAAATGAGAAACGTAAGGTTTTTTTTTCAACCAACTAGAACAATTTTACAATTTTTTTTGTTTTTAGAATTTCCGAGCTTCTTCTTCAACGGTCGGAGCAGTACTATTCGTATTTGCGTGTGCCTATGTACTTCCGAATCCTTTGTGGGGATGGATCGCAGATCGTATACGGAAAAAGTGGACTTTGATCCTGATTGGTTGTTTTGGGTCAGGGGCTGCGATGCTACTTCTTGGTCCGGCACCCGTTCTTCACCTTCCTAAGTGAGCAAATAATTTAACAATGCCCATTCCGTGGATGTTTAGTTTGAGAGGGTTAAATTTAATTTAGCAACATTTGGATTCTTACTGGTGCCTTACTACTTCACGGAATGTTCACTGGACTCAGTTTTATACCGACCTATGGAACTATGCTAGATGATGCACTGTAAGCATGCAAGTTTCTATTTTAAATAAAAAGGAAGGAATCTAGCGTGGCTTATGGTTTTAGTCTCAGAGGATTCGACGATGACGACAGAACTTCCAGTTTTTTATACGGATTCTGGTACTCAATTTATGCGTTGGGGTAGAGTGAGACATATTTAATTTTTTGTATTGCATCCAAGTTTGATTTTGCATGCTCATTTCAATATTTAGTGAATCCGTTGGACCTGCGACGGGTTCCGTCTTGACTGAGAATTTTGGGTTTAAATTCACCTGCACAGTTATGGGCATAACTTTTTTTCTTACTGTGAGTGTTTCTTTTGTCTTTTAAAATGTTCAATGTTAAATTTTGGTTGCTTTCATAGGGAGGAGTCGTGTTCCTATACTTTAGCACTACTTGTATTTTAAGATACGCTCAGCGTAATGAGCATGAACAAAACTTAGATAGCGGAAAGGATGAGCCATTTTACACCCTTAAAAGATTCCGGATTTATAGTGGAAGTAATATGCTTAACAATTGTTCTCAAAATGAATCTTCACCTCTCTTAACCTCAAGGTCTCGATACCCATCTTCTTCTTCTTAATGCTTACTGAACTAGAACTTACATGTCTAAATTCTGTTACACATAAAACTTGTAGTAAAAACTTATTTCCCGTCGCATATCATGATTTAATTTTTCTAGAATTTCATTCAAAATAAACCTTTCCTAATAATTTAACTAAGAGAGACGTTGTTGCATGCTGGAGTCTGGACTCCAGTCTGGGCTCGACGAATCCCATGTCTTCTATTTACTCGGTACTCGGTGAGCACAAAATCTGGAGTCGGTTGTTAGGTTAGCGCTAACTGTTTTTAACAAAGTTTGGCTGGCGGGGAAACCGTCTCATTTCAAGTTGTAGACACTGTTATTGCCTTTTGCTGGACTTTTGAGCAAATTGTCACATGTCACAGGAAGGCTCGAATTCCGTCATAGGGGATAGTTTTCTTTCATTCGCATGCGCGAGTTCTGCGACAGTGGGCGGCAGCCGTGGATTCAATTCCTACTAGAAGCACCCACTTTTCTATGTTGGGCTAGAGAGTAGTCACAATTGGCCGCACTGTTATGCAAATTTTAACCTACCATATGTTTAAAAGTTAGAGTTAATTGTGAATTTAATTTCTAGTTTACCGAAAGGAATGAGCATATGCAACCTGATCTGCCGCCCGGTGTGGGAAAGGAATTCAAATTTTCGCGCTAAGAAATCGCAGGGTTTACTCAAAAAAAAACTATCGTCTATAGTGAAATCAGTGGAAGTGTCTACACCACTCTTTTCTCGTTCCACCTTCTCGTTTCGGATTTTACTTCTAAAGCATCTTCCTTCCGCTTTTGAAAACAATTAACAATATCCTGTTGCATCTGTTCCATTCCGGGGATGAATTCCAAGAGTCCATCCTTACTTTCTTTCATGTCCCGTTTGATGTTAAAGTTATGGCGAATGAAAATGTTCGATCGTGTACGATATTGACGATCTTCCCTGGAGCCGTGCCAGTGGTGACTGATTGCGACAGGTACGTAACCGACAGTCACCCCATCCCCAGGGGACAGTGAAGACAATTCCCTGAAAGTGGCAGCTGACTCTTCCAAAACATGTTTTGCAAATTGGAACCCTAATTTCAATTTCTGCTCCAACCTGCCTGAGGTCCTGTTGATTAAGGAGTAGGCAAAGTGGACGTCGGCGGATCCAAGGATGTCGACCACCGGAAGTCCCATCATGCGGCGAAAGGCGGACACGGACATCGCCCAGCCGTAGCCCGGATGAGGGTACCACTCCTTGTGCCTTGCTTGATCAATTATTTTCCCATGAACGACGGAATATCCAAAAGAGTAATCAAGCCTTAACACTTCTGTCCCACTTGGCCCCAGAAATTTACAATTTTCAAACATCTGCAGAAAATGGAAGAATTTGTTAACGAAATATGATTTATTGGAATGACGTAATGGCTTTGTGATATGAATCGCCTAACTTTGTAGAATCTTCTTCCAAAAATAGCTGACAAAAATTCTCTTAATTTTTTTTTTCAAAGTGACTGGGCCTTTTAAGTTCACTACTCTACTAAAAACGGTTGAACGGGGTTAGATAAATGAACACTTTAATTTTTGAATTCCGCAGCGGAAGACGCCCAACTGAGCATTTCATGAATTCTGGACGAAAGCAAAGCCTCTTTGAAAACTTTTTGGAATTTAGAAATTATCAAAAAATTTCCATTGAATGAGTAAAATAATAAGTTGTTTCAGCTTTTTAATGGAAACGGTCAGATTCTAAAAAGTGAAACTATTTTTGTGGGACACTGCGTCATTAGTTACCTGGACCACAGTGTAATTTTTTAACTGCTGCATTGTCAATTCAATCCAATTTTTTTTGTGGAAATGAATATCCGCATCTAACCAACTGACAAACTGCGCATGTGCCGGAAGACGAGCCACAGCAATGTTGATTAAATTCTCCTTCATCCAGTAGACTGATTTGGATGTGAGTTGGACATGAAATGGATTCTGGGCGTCAGTGACTTGGAATTCGGTTTGGTTCAAAAGTGGGAAAATGCACTCCACCGTTATGAGTTGGGCTCCGGTTTCTTTCATGTGACGGGAAAATTGATGGTACAATTCATATCGGGATTTGTATGAGGCAGGATTGAAAATGGTGGTGATGACAAAGAAGGCTTTCTTATCACCAGTGGTAGTGGGAACCCTGGAGACTTCAACATCATGCAACTCATCTCTAAGGATTCGAGACCATTGTGGAGGTTTTTGAGCGTCACAAACAAGAGGATTCCCATTAAAAATAGATTTCCAATGTGTTGAAACTTTAGTGACCGGAGAGGAAGCTCTGTAATAAATTACTCAAACTTGTATTAAAAATTCAAATAAGGAGACGAACATTATAATAACTTACGCTGTAGTTTGTAGACTTGCTGGGATGGTAAATACGATTACAAGGATAAGAATCCGCCGAGCACAAATCATGGGTGACATTATGCCGACTTGCATGATGATGACAAAATGGGGCGAAATAGAAGGGAGCCTGGCTCTAGAACGATGGTGCTACGGTGGTCATATTTTAAGACACGAAACTTGTAAATACACAAAATGAAAGGACTAAATGAATGGACCTCGTAAAAGGCTTGCGGCAATTCCCAACTTGAGTAATGCGGTCACTATAATTAGCTCATTAAGGTAAGCTCATCCTCATCACCATGCAAGAGAAGCCGAAGGATAAACTTGAACAAACTACCCATCACGTGCGGATACCAAGGAGAGGAAGGAGCTAATCCTTCGAAGGAAACGTCATGGCTTTATGATTCAATGGACTATGCCCTTCCATAAAGTCCAGGGCTTGAAGGAGGAATGAGTCGAGAGTATTAAACAAATAAAATCAATCAACCCTGGAAGAATATTTATCTGAACAGCAAAATGGCACAATGGCTCAGCAGAGGGACAAAACTTGGAGTTGCAAGAAAGTGACAACGTTTTACGGATTTCAACACTAGAATTTAATATCTGAGCTCAAAAGGAGTGGAGCACAGATTCATGGAGGAAAGAAATCCAGGCTGAGTTTCAAAATCCATGTGGGATTCCTTTGTCATTTTGGAGTGAGCTGAGACGTCGTCTTTCGATTCTACGAGTTAAAGGGGTACTGATCCTTCGATGAGTGGGGGACTAAGAATTCGACTTTTCAACAAAACGGTGAGAGAGGGGCAAGAAAGCTGAAAAAAAATGGAAACGGGTTTACCCAATCCAAACTGAAAACT
>Ga0194135_10000647_pt1 | contig 20416 bp, 18 predicted proteins | sample LitLau_LLRF_2013_FD_134024 | JGI IMG/M metagenome (GOLD analysis project Ga0194135, IMG submission 134024) | Freshwater sediment microbial communities in response to fracking from North America - Little Laurel Run_MetaG_LLRF_2013 (version 2) | ecosystem: Environmental > Aquatic > Freshwater >...
ATGAAGGCTGGGCAATATGCCTACCGTGACCGCCGTACCAAGAAGCGCGTATTCCGCCAGTTGTGGATTGCCCGTATCAACGCCGCTGCGCGTCAATGCGGTTTGACCTACAGCCAATTCGCCAACGGTCTGAAGAAGGCAAACATCGAGATCGACCGTAAGGTTCTGGCTGATCTGGCAGTGAACGAAAAAGCGGCGTTTGCTGCGATTGTCGAGAAAGCTAAAGCCACCTTGGCTTAAGTACCCCCGACAGTCATCCGGGCTCACCTATCGTGGGCTCTGGTGTTAAACGTCATAAATAGGGGAAGAGCCTTCAAGCTCTTCCCCTATTTTGTATCTGGAGTCTGTACATGGAAAACCTGGATGCGCTGGTTTCTCAAGCACTTGAGGCCGTGCAACACGCTGAAGACATCAATGCCCTGGAACAGATCCGGGTTCACTTCCTTGGCAAGAAGGGCGAGCTGACTCAGGTGATGAAGACCCTGGGCAATCTCCCGGCCGAAGAGCGCCCGCAAGTCGGTGCGCTGATCAACGTGGCCAAGGAGCGTGTGACAGAGGTTCTCAATGCGCGCAAAGCCGCTTTCGAGGAGGCGGAACTCAGCGCCAAGCTCGCAGCCGAATGCATTGACGTAACCCTGCCGGGCCGTGGCCAGACCTCTGGTGGTCTGCACCCGATTACGCGGACCCTGGAACGTATCGAGCAGTTCTTCACCCATATCGGCTATGGCATTGCCGAAGGCCCTGAGGTCGAAGACGACTATCACAACTTTGAGGCGCTCAACATCCCCGGCCATCACCCGGCCCGGTCGATGCATGACACCTTCTATTTCAATGCAAACATGTTGTTGCGCACCCATACCTCGCCGGTACAGGTCCGCACCATGGAATCGCAGCAGCCGCCGATTCGCATCGTCTGCCCGGGCCGTGTGTATCGTAGCGACTCCGATATCACCCACTCACCAATGTTCCACCAGGTCGAAGGCCTGCTGGTCGACCGCGATATCAACTTCGCCGACCTGAAAGGCACCATTGAAGAGTTCTTGCGGGTGTTCTTTGAAAAAGAACTGGCCGTGCGTTTCCGTCCCTCTTACTTCCCGTTCACCGAGCCTTCCGCCGAAGTTGATATGGAATGCGTGATGTGCAGTGGTAAAGGTTGCCGGGTCTGCAAGCAGACTGGCTGGCTGGAGGTGATGGGTTGCGGCATGGTTCACCCGAACGTGCTGCGTATGTCCGGGATCGACCCGGAAGAGTTCCAGGGCTTTGCCTTCGGCATGGGCGCTGAGCGCCTGGCCATGCTGCGTTACGGTGTCAATGACTTGCGCCTGTTCTTCGACAACGACTTGCGGTTCCTTGCGCAATTTCGCTAGTCGCGCGTCCGTAACGAATCTATTAGGAGAGCAGGATGAAATTCAGTGAACAATGGTTGCGTGGCTGGGTTAGCCCGCAAGTAAGTCGCGACGAGTTGGTTGCTCGTCTGTCGATGGCCGGTCTTGAGGTTGATAGCGTAACGCCAGCCGCCGGTGATTTCAGTGGGGTAGTGGTGGGCGAGGTGTTGAGCACCGAGCAGCACCCTGATGCCGACAAGCTGCGTGTGTGCCAGGTCAGCAATGGCGCGGAAACCTTCCAGGTGGTCTGTGGCGCACCCAACGTGCGTCCGGGTCTGAAGGTCCCATTTGCGATGATTGGCGCCGAGCTGCCGGGCGACTTCAAGATCAAGAAAGCCAAGCTGCGTGGCGTTGAATCCAACGGAATGTTGTGTTCGCAGGCAGAACTGCAGATCGGCGAAGGCAATGACGGCCTGATGGAGTTGCCGGCTGATGCTCCGGTGGGGGACGACATTCGTGCCTACCTGAATCTTGACGATGCCAGTATCGAGGTCGATCTGACGCCAAACCGTGGTGATTGCCTGTCCCTGGCCGGCTTGGCCCGTGAGGTCGGCGCGCTTTACGCGGCGAAAGTCCAGCGTCCGGAGGTTAAGGCAGTGGCTGCCACCCATGACGAAGTCCGTCCTGTGGAAGTCCTGGCTCCAGCCGCCTGTCCACGCTACCTGGGCCGGGTCATTCGTAACGTCGATCTTTCCAAGCCGACCCCGCTGTGGATGGTCGAGCGTCTGCGTCGCGCCGATGTGCGCAGCATCGATGCAGCGGTGGATATCACCAACTATGTGATGCTCGAGCTGGGTCAGCCGCTGCATGCCTTTGATCTCGCGGAGATTAACGGTGGCATTCGTGTGCGCATGGCGGAAGAGGGCGAGAAGCTGGTTCTTCTCGACGGTCAGGAAGTGACACTGCGTAGCGACACCTTGGTGATTGCTGACCATACCCGTGCCCTGGCAATTGCCGGTGTGATGGGTGGCGAGCACAGTGGCGTCACCGCCAACACGCGTGATGTATTCCTGGAAAGCGCGTTCTTCGATCAGATCGCGGTTGCCGGTAAGGCCCGTTCCTATGGCCTGCACACTGATGCGTCCCATCGCTATGAGCGCGGTGTGGATTGGCAGCTGGCTCGCGAAGCTATGGAGCGTGCGACCGGTTTGTTGCTGGAGATCACCGGCGGCGACGCTGGCCCGATCATTGAAACAGTCAGTGAACAGCACTTGCCGTCTGTAGCGCCTGTCACGTTGCGCGCTGAACGCATTGCCCAGATGTTGGGTATGGAAATGGACGGCTCTGAAGTCGAGCGTCTGCTCTCCGGACTGGGTCTGGCAGTGACTGCCGATGGAGCAGGGCAATGGCGTGTTGAAGTGCCGAGCCATCGTTTCGATATTAGTCTTGAAGTTGATTTGATCGAAGAGTTGGCGCGTCTCTATGGTTACAACCGTCTGCCGGTTCGCTATCCGCAGGCTCGCCTGGCGCCTCAGGCGAAGGCCGAAGCGCAAGGTGATCTGCCCGCATTGCGGCGTCTGTTGGTTGCTCGTGGCTATCAGGAAGCAATCACTTACAGTTTCATCGATCCAAAACTCTTTGAGCTGTTCAGTCCAGGTGTCGAACCGCTATTGCTGGCCAACCCTATTTCGGCCGACATGGCAGCCATGCGTTCTTCCTTGTGGCCGGGGCTGGTCAAGGCGCTTCAGCACAACCTGAACCGTCAACAGGATCGTGTCCGCTTGTTTGAAAGCGGCTTGCGTTTCGTCGGCCAGTTGGAAGGGTTGAAGCAGCAGCCAATGCTGGCGGGCGTCGTTTGTGGCAGTCGCTTGCCTGAAGGGTGGGCGCAAGGTCGCGATGTCGTGGACTTCTTTGACGTCAAGGCGGATGTTGAGGCCGTGTTGGGGATTGCTGGGGCTCTGGATACATTCACTTTCGTTCCGGGCAAGCACCCTGCGCTGCATCCTGGCCAGACTGCGCGTATCGAGCGCGATGGTCGCGAGATCGGCTATTTGGGAGCGATTCACCCTGAGTTGGCAAAGACCCTAGGGCTAGATCGTCCGGTTTATGTGTTCGAACTGGTTCTGAGCGAAGTGGCTCAGGGGCGTTTGCCGAAGTTCCATGAGTTGTCACGCTTCCCAGAGGTGCGTCGAGATCTGGCGTTGCTGGCAGATCGTGATGTTGCGGCAAGCGCGGTTCTGGACGTAATCCGTGAAAATGCAGGTGAGTGGCTGACAGACCTCAGGCTATTTGACGTGTACCAGGGTAAAGGCATTGATCCGCATAGAAAAAGCCTTGCCGTCGGCTTGACCTGGCAGCATCCATCGCGCACTCTTAATGACGATGAGGTGAACTCCACGACGCAAAATATCCTCACCTCGCTCGAACAAAGGTTGAACGCCACGTTAAGGAAGTGACGTATGGGGGCTCTGACGAAAGCTGAAATGGCCGAACGTCTCTACGAAGAGCTAGGCCTGAATAAACGCGAGGCCAAGGAATTGGTCGAGCTGTTCTTTGAAGAAATCAGGCATGCTCTCGAAGATAACGAACAGGTCAAATTGTCCGGTTTCGGTAACTTCGACCTTCGGGATAAACGCCAGCGTCCTGGCCGCAACCCGAAAACGGGTGAAGAAATCCCGATCACGGCTCGCCGTGTGGTCACCTTTCGTCCAGGGCAGAAGTTGAAGGCCCGAGTTGAGGCATATGCTGGAACCAAGTCATAACGACGAGCTCCCGGTGATTCCGGGTAAACGCTACTTCACTATCGGTGAAGTCAGTGAGCTCTGTGCGGTCAAGCCGCATGTGCTGCGTTATTGGGAGCAGGAGTTTCCTCAGCTCAACCCTGTCAAGCGCCGCGGAAATCGCCGGTATTATCAGCGCCAGGATGTGCTGATGATCCGGCAGATCCGCGCGCTGCTCTATGATCAGGGGTTTACCATCGGTGGCGCACGTCTGCGCCTTTCCGGTGATGAGGCCAAAGACGACACCACCCAGTACAAGCAACTGATCCGTCAGATGATTTCTGAGCTGGAAGATGTGCTTGTGGTGCTCAAGAAGTAATTCTCTGTTTTAAATACTTCCACTTTTCAAAAGCTTGCGGTATATTCCTCAACGTTTCCTGAGAAGTGAAACAGGTTTCACGCCTAGTCGGGGCGTAGCGCAGTCCGGTAGCGCACTAGCATGGGGTGCTAGGGGTCGAGTGTTCGAATCACTCCGTCCCGACCATATTTTTCAATGACTTAGCCCAATCTTCACAGGTTGGGCTTTTTCATGCCCAGGGACTTTTGCGGGGGTTCAACCCGTTTTCCTCCTCAAGATGGTCAGTGCCGGCCCTCGCGAATCGGTCGCTGACACTTTGTTCGCTGCCTCAATCAGATGCTGCAGCTCCGGGGTAGAATAGTGGCTCGTAATGCTGCCGTTCTTATGTCCCAACAATGCCTTCCGATCTTCTTCTGTCACGCTTGCTGCACGTAGCCTTCTGCCAAAGGTGTGCTTTAAGTCATGAATCCTGATCGATCTGAACCCGGGGTGCGCGGGTGTCCGGTGGTCCTTCTCCCACTTGTCTGCTGCGCGCACTCTGGCTTTCTTCCATGCTGAATCATTCATCCGATGCATGGCCGTGGGCCCGAATTGATCTGGCTGTCCATAGGGGAACACCAGCTCCCTATGTAGGCCGCGCTGACCATCAATGATGGACATCGCTACTTTGTTCAGAATCACCAGGCGTTCATCGCCGTTCTTCACTCCAGCCTTGGCGCTTCGTCCACCAAACCCGGCTGGTATCAGAAACACGCTGGTACTGAGCTCAGGCACACGTATCTCCCAATCCCGCCGCAACTTGCAAACCACCTGTTCCCGGCATCCGGTATTGGCTTTGTAGAGGGCCATCCTCAACAGGTGATCCGGCGGCTCGGCAAACAGCATGGAGCGCTCTTCCCAGGACAGCGGGTAAGGTCTCCGGTTGGACTTCTTTTCCTCCATCATCGATATCATCGGCACGCGATCAAGCCACGGCCGCTTTTCTGCATCCCGCCACTTGCGATGGCAAAGGTTCAAGATTCTGACGACTCGTTGTAGGGCGATGTTCACCGTCCTGTTCGATACCCCCGGCTTAACCTTGCCCTGCGCCATCTTGGTCGGCTTCCGGCTGTCACGCACAAACGGCGCCAGGGTTCCGTCATCGATAAGCGTGATCGGCAGATCACCGATGTGCGGGTCAAGCTGTTCAAGATGCGAGGCGAATATGGACAGAGGCTCAGCACGAATCGAACGCCTCGATCAGCGCTGTGGCAATTGAGCAGGCGGAGTCGGCACCGGTGAAGATTGGCGGCCGTATAGGCAAGCGCGAGGTGCAGTTCCCGGCGCTGGGTTGTGAGAAAGGGGAGGGGCGGCGCGTTTTGCTGTACCTGGGCAGTGCATCAGCATCAGCGAGACGCGGCGCACGCTGATAGGTTGGTCCACTGCGCGCGCTGCGCAACTGGCCACGACCGGCAAGGTTCTGCGCGCTATCGACACGCTGCCGTTCCATGTGCAGCAGTTCGGGCATTACCTGTACCACCCAGCGGTGAACATGCGCGACCTGCTGAGCGCAGTGCTGCTGATCACCGCCGAGGTCGCGTTGCCAGACCTGACATCGGTCAAGCGTGTGAAGGCCAATACTTGGTAACCCTGGCCCTTCAGTTCTACAAGGGTGAGGCTCACGGTGCTGCAGAGTGGGGGCCGGCCCGGGTCGCCGCGGAGATGAAAGAGTTCTTCGGGGTCACGATCGATCCGAAGAGCTGGACGCGTGATTGGCTGGGATTGTGGGAGTCCTGACAGAACTGATCAAGGAAGTGGATATTCAGGCTCGGAAACCTGTATGGCAGATGATCTGCGCGGGAAATGACAAAAAGGCAGCATAATAATATTGATATTACGGGCTTTTGCGCGTACTTTTCTCGCGGTGCACAAGTAACGCGAAACGCACACAAAATCCTGAACCCGGCCACTGCGCCGGTTTTTTATTGCTTCGATTTCACCTGTAGCCAGGACAGTCCTCGGGAATGCCTGGACGTCGATAGCCGGATAGTACGACGTACCGAATCAACACCAGCAGCCCACGCATTCTGCTCCATCAATGCTACAGGGCGGCGCGAGACTGGAGTTGCGAGATCGATGCGCTGAGGTGTCGACGCCGGGAATTTTATCGAAAGAATGAGATTTATAGGGATGAAACGTATCTCGCAAAATACTGGTTGAATATACAGTATTTTACTGAGATAGTCATTCCACTCCTCAAGCACATAGGATGCGAGTATCAGCTTGATGAAGGTGCTGATCTGCATGTGACCGAGTGAAGGCTTTGAGCCTCGAGCTATCGCCCTTGAGCGACATGAAAGCGGAATCATCCGCGACAAATCATTCGACTCAATAGGCAATCCAAATGAAAAAGACTATCAGTGTTTCCCTGCTCGGTTTGTTGGCGCTTTTTGGTGCCAGCATGAGTGCCTTTGCTGACACAGCAATGTCTTGGAACTTGGCAAGGGATGTAATTCTGGCAAAGGAGAGTACCCCACTAGGTTCTCCTTGGTCGTTTATGCAGAACTCGTCTGGTGTGAACAAGGCCGAAAACTACGTCCCACTGCCGTACTTCAAAGCCGACTCATGTAACAACCTCCCGGCTACATGCTGGATGGATCAAGTATCTGGGGCACACGTGTCGGTTCACCTGAAACCTTACACCTACACGGCAAACGGCAGCTTTACCATTGCAGCTGGTGACGTGGCATTTCACCCAGGCCAGAACAGCCAGACCGTCATCCGTTGGACCAGTCCTGTGGTGGGCGAGGTCAACATTCTCGGGCGAGTAAGCAGTATTCACAGTAGTTGCGGTGATGGCGTTGCCTGGTCTTTGAATCAGGGGGACACGGTTCTTCAGTCTGGTAGCTTGGGCAGAGGTAACGGTGCTGTCTTTTCGGCCAGCAAAGTGCCTGTCACCAAAGGTTCTGCTCTCTACGTGGTCCTCGACAAGAAGGCCAACTACGTCTGCGACACCAGCACCATCGACATGCTCATTACCAAGTAAAAGCTGCTGCTCAGCTGTATCGGGCCTTAGTGGCCTGCTTGTTGAAAGCCAAGAGCTTCGAACACATCGCCTCTGAGCGACATGAAAGCGGAATCCTCCGTGAACAATCATTCGACTCAAAGGTGTTAAAAATGAGCGCAGTAAAAATTGGTAAACACTTCGGCAATTTGTTCCCGAAGGGGGTTGTACAGATCGTCTCGCCAGCCGAGAACGTGAACGGTCTGACCATTCAGACAGCTTCCATCGATCCAACCAGTGGGTACGTCAATCTGTACGCCTCGGAGACAGCGCCTACCATTACCGGTGATGCTAGTGCTCGCTGCATTTTCAATGGCAATGGTCCGGCTGTCGCGAACAGTCATTCCCAGGTCCTCCTCCCGGCTCCACTGTTCGTACCTGCTGGTATGGGGCTATGGGTGACCGCTGGTTCCTGGCTCCCAGGTACTACCGCGACTGGATCTCTGGCCATTACCTGGGACCTGGTTGCATAAAGGCTATCTGTAGCCACTGACCCGGCCATGTGCCGGGTCTTCTATCCAGTGATTTTAATCTTTGGGCTTCGCCCAAACCGGAAAAGCCTTTTTGATTAAGCCCACGGAGTCGAGCGCACGGAGTTTCTGTACCGCCTGCTCGACAGGCTTGATACGTGGTTGACCGCGGGATTGGTTGGCGCGTTCGCCGCGAGCTGGCGGCACCGCTACGGCTTGGGCGGCCGAAAGGCCTTGGCCGTCTTCATCTTCTCGGGTGCTGTCTGCGCCCATGACCTGACTGGACTGGTTAGCGCTTATCCGCCTGGCTCTAGCACCAGAGGTATGGGAACGGCTTCAGGCCGAGATCCTTGCCGACACTGGCAGCATCCACAACGAAGACCACGCCCACCTACTGGATGCAGACATCCGTGTCATGTGGGCATCGAGGACCGCATAGTCCTGGGGCAGGCCGAGCAGGTAGCGTTTCGGGTCGGTGGATGGCAAAAGGCCCGGATGGGGCAACAGATGTGTGATTGGTTCGGTGATGTGCCGGCCTTCATCATCACCCGCCAGCAGATTGAATCGCATGACCCGACGAAGATGTCCGGGAAAGGGCTCTCGGCTAAGTGGAAGCAGCTGTTCGAGGAGACCCGCAAGCGCTTTCGAGAGGACACGGCGCCAACCGCAAATTTCGCCTCCGCGGCCCGGCCAGGATGGCCGAAAAGGCCGAGAGCATGCGCAACCTGGCCCTGACTGCCCAGCTTTATGAGCAGGCCACCAAGGAGTGCGGGGATAGGTACGTCAACCGGGCCCGCAAGGAAGAGCCGGACGACGAGCCGCTGATCCCGACCCGCATCCAGGTCGATGTGGTGGATGTGAGGAAGCAACTGATGCCTGCTTTGAAGATGCGCTACGATCTGCGCCCCATTGGCAAGAGATCAAAAGGAATGATCGGCCGTTTATGCGCAAAGTTCAGAATCCAGTACGTGCCCTGTGAAAAGCGTACTGACGTTTGCTGCTGGGTGGAACAGCCAGCCCCGCAGTCCCTGGATTTCCGTGGTCTGTAAATGATGGAGAGTGATCAGTGTTAACGACGTTGTGGGTCTTGCGCCATTGGGAAAATTGGGAGTCCTTAGCCATTCTCCTTGTTCCGTTCCAGCTCTATGTCTTGTGCTTCATGTCGATCTCAATGTTGATCCTGCGTTTTCGTGGGCGTATTCCATTGTTTGTCGCCTACGCCTCGATGCTTGTGATTGCGGGTTGGCCTTCTGCAAACGTTCTATGGGCAACGTTGCCTTATGCGCATGACTACGAGGACTATCGGGAGAATCTGCGACAGGTGAGGGAACAAGAGCGCCAGCAGCAAACACTCGCGTTTAACGATGTCGACAAGCAACTCGTCCGCTGGGTGGGCGGGATGGCTGTGTTTGAGGCCATCAAGATAATGATGGCGACGGTGCCTAACTGGATTGAAGCCCAGGAGCAGCGCAAGAGCGCCAGGCAGTTGCAGGAGCAAGCGCCTGTGCAATCACCAACATCTCCAGAGGCTGTCGGCGTAGAACCCGCGGCGGCTGCTGCAAAAGCGCCTGAAAAAGTTTCAGGCACTTTGCGGCAGTGATGAAAGGCACTCTAGAAAGGCCCCCCATGGCTGCCGGCTCAAGACAACTGGCAGCGCGGTACAGGACTCTGGTGACGCGCTGGGCCCCCATCGATATGACCCGCTCCACACTGACGACCAGGTGGATATAATCCGTTCCTTTTTCCAGGGAACGGTCGATGAGAAGCTTGCAAGATCTGATAAACAGCGGCGATTCGGCGTTGCCTTTGATCATGACCCTGCTGGAAGAAACCCGTCGCAACTATCAGCTACTGCCCCCATCCAGCGACAACGCCAGGTTGCTGTCTGCGCTGCAAGTCACGACTCACTCAACCTTGGGAGCGATGGCTTACGAAACCGGTGGGTTGCTCATCGACCACGGCTGGTTGCGGGTGCTGGGTTCGGGGCATCGGCACTTGTCGCGCAATCTTGTCGATTGGAATGACGGCCGCGTCCAGGGGGCCTTGCTGGTGGCTGATGACGCCGCAGGAGGGTTCTTTGCCATCAACGGTGGCGGTCTGGGCTCTGATGTGGGGGCGATGTACTACTGGGCGCCCGATACGCTGCTGTGGGAGCCGTTGGACATCGGCTACAGCGACTTTCTCGCCTGGGCCTTGAGCGATCAGCTGGCCGTTTTCTACCAGGACCTTCGCTGGGATAACTGGCACCTTGATGTCCAGGCATTGAGTGCCGATCAGTGTTTTTCCTTCTATCCGTTTCTCTGGACCCGGGAGGGCTCGGTCCAGCACAGCCACCGCGCGATGATCGAGGTCGGAGAACTCTGGGCCATGCACCTGGACCTGGCTCGCACACTCGACGGTGAAGCCTCGCGGCCCGGCTGACTTGCCCGCAGCAGCCGCTAGCGGCCCGCTGGCCTGTGGCGTATTGGCCGGCGCCCAGCACCAGTCATTCGGCCGAGAGGCTGAAGAGGCGCCCGGGGCTCGGCGCGTCCGGACTAGCGTCCGGCCGTCTCCGGCTGCGCCTGCAGCAGTTCATCGAGCACCCCCATAAAGGCTTCCACCAGTTGGCTGCGCCCCTGCCTGCGGGTCAGTACCAGCAGTTGCGCGGTGGCGCCGGGGTCCGTCAGCGGGCGGTAGGTCACGCCCTTTTTCGCCAGGGTCTGGGTGCAGCGCGGCACCAGGGCAATGCCCTGGCCGGCCGCCACCAGGGCGATGATCGAGGTGATCTGCCGACCACTGGGGCCGGGGCGCAGGGGCAGGCTGTTGCGCCGGTAGAGTTGTTCGATCGCTTCGTTGAGCCCCGAGCCGTAGTCGGCGGGAAACAGAATCAACGGATGCTCGCTGAGCTCGGCCAGGGTCACCTGATCCTGGGCGGCCAGGGGGCTGTCGCTGGAGATGGCCGCCACCAGGGGTTCGTCTCCCAGGGACAGGGCCTGGATTTCGCTCTGTTCGCAGGGCGGCCGCATCCGGCCCATGCCGATATCGATCCGCCCGTCGACAATCTGCGACCACTGGCTGACCGACGCGCCTTCGACTAGGGTCAGTTGCACGTCCGGGAAACGCTGGGCGAAGGCCTGGATCGCCTGGCTGAACAGGTCCGACAGGGCGATGGAGCTGGCGTAGCCCAGGGCCAGCTGTCCGGCGCAACCCTTGGCCAGCTTGCCGGCCATGACCTGGGTCAGGTCCACCTGTTCCAGCACCGCCCGGGCGTAAGGCAGGAAGTGCCGACCCTGAGGGGTAAGGCTGACGGTGCGACTGGTGCGATCGAACAGGCGAAACCCCAGCTCGGCTTCCAGTGCCGAAATCTGCCGCGTCAGCGGGGGCTGCGCAAGGTGCAGGCGCAGGGCGGCGCGGCCAAAGTGCAGCTCTTCGGCGACGGTCAAAAAGTAACGCAATCTGCGTAGATCGAGCATCCGGTTCCCTGGGTATTGATCGGTCGTAAATCGGTATTGGTCTTGGATCGGCGGCGTATTTTATAAAGGCCTTTCGTCAGAAAACGAGAGGTTTCATGAACGCGCGCCAGCATTGTGCTCGCATTGCCCTGTTTTTGTGTGGCTGTGCGGCTTTTCTCAACCTGTATGCAACCCAGGGCATTCTCCAGGAGTTCTCCCAGAGCTTTGCCGTGAGCATCAGGGACGCTGGCTGGAGCATCACCGTGACCACCCTGGCGGTGGCCATCACCGCGCCCTTCGTCAGTCGTTTCACCGGTCGCTTCCAGCAGCGCTCGGTGATTGTCCTGGCGTCGCTGTTGCTGGCGCTGCCGGCGTTGCTCGCGGCCTGTGCCGGCAGCTTTGCCCAGTTGCTGGTCTGGCGCTTCATCGAAGGCATGCTGATTCCGGTGGTGTTCGCCACCAGCGTGGCCTACATCGGTGATCGCTGGAGTGGCGGCACCGTCACCGAAGTCACCAGCCTGTATGTAGCCGGCACCGTGCTGGGCGGGTTCGCCGGACGTTTTGTCACCGGCTTCATGACCGAATACGTCGGCTGGCGCGAGGCCTTCGCCCTGTTGGCGGGCCTGAGCCTGCTGATCGGCGTGGCCATTCACTTGCTGCTGCCGGCCAATCCGCCGCCGGTGGCCAGAAGCCGGCCGAGCCGCCTGGGCGCCCTGCGCGAACTGTGCAGCCGGCCGCTGCTGGCGGCTTACGGCGTGGGCTTTTGCGTACTGTTCTCGCAAGTGGCCACCTTCACCTACGCCGGGCTGTACCTCAGCCTGCCGCCGTTCGACCTGGGCGCCGCCGCCCTGGGGGCGATCTACAGCGTATTCCTCCTGGCACTGGTGGTGATCCCCATCGCCGGCCGCCTGAGCAAGTCCCGGCCCCAGGCCGAGCTGCTGATCGCTGCGGCCCTGCTCGGGGTCAGCGGTTCGGCCCTGACCCTGTTGCCCTCGCTAGGGCTGATCGTGCTGGGCCTGGCCCTGAGCTCCACCGGGGTGTTCCTGGCCCAGGCCGCGGCCAACTCCTTTACCACCGCCACCGCTCGCCACAACAAGGCCGGCGCGGTGGGGCTGTACCTGACGTTCTATTACCTGGGAGGCAGTTTCGGCGCCGTGATCCCGGCCTTGCTCTGGAGTCACTGGGGCTGGCAGGGCTGCGTGGCGTTGATCGTGGTCTTCCAGCTGCTGTCGCTGTTGATCGCCTGGGGCGGCTGGAAGCCCCTCAAACCCGAAACGCCGGCCGCCAGTCGGCCGCAACCCGCTTGATTCATCATCCAACAAGGAATACGTGAGGTGACCATGAATAACGTACTGACCCGGCAGAGCCAGTTGCTGAAGATCGTCGAACCTGTGTTGAACGACATGCCGGCCAGTGTCTTGAAGCATGCGCTGTTCGAAGCCTTCTGGAGCGAGGAAAACGCTCTGGTGGACATCGAGAATGCCTTCGAGAAGCTCACCTCGCGCCGCCACGCGCCTGCGGTGTTGCGCAAGTTCTTCGCCAGCTGGTCGAAGACCAACAACTCCGCCACCAGCGTCTCCGGCCTGGCCAACCGCATCACCTTGCTGGCCCGTTCCGAGCAGGGCTCGGCCGCCGCCGAGGGCCTCTATCGGGCCTGCGGCAGCCTGCAGCGGATCACCGACGAAGACCTGGGCGCCCTGGGCAACACCTTGCACTCGGACCTGTTCTACAACATGGCCACGCCGATCTGCGGTGACGATCAGTGGCTGCTCAAGGAAAACTGCCTGCCTTCGGCGCAGGCGTTCAAGGACTGGACCGACTTTCGCCGCCTGCGCGACCGTGACCTGCTGCAAGGCCTGCTGACCACCCTGGTCCACGAGGTCTACACCCACGGCGAAGTGGAGTACATCCACCCGCTGTACAAGCAGTGGTTCGTCCGCGACATGGGCGTGCCGGCGGAAAAGGCCCGGACCACCGTGGCCTGGGTCACCGTGCACACCGGCGGCACCGAGAGCAACCACTTCGCCCATGCCGTGGCGGCGGTCAACGAGTTCGTCGAGGCCATGCAGGTGCAGGTCGACCCGCAGGCCGCGCGGGACATCTTCGCCGAATACCTGCAGCGCAAGGCGCGGGTGATGCGCGACTGCGCCCAGGCACTGCGCTGAGGGTCGCCGGCCCGGCCCCGCAAGCGGGGCTTGTGGCCGGCACCGGCTTGCCTATCCTGTGACTGATCCGCTTCCTTTCCCCCCTCGCAGCCTGGCCGACGATGAATGATCTGAAACACAGCGCCTCCCTGGAGGCCGCGCCGATGAGCGATGCCAGCGTGCGTCGTCGCTCCCTGTTCGCCGGTTGCAGCGCCCATGCGGTGCATGACGGCCTGACGGACGTGATCTACGTGCTGCTGCCGATCTGGCAGGCGCAGTTCGCCATGAGCTACGCCCAGATCGGCCTGCTGCGCGGGGTCTATTCCGGAATGATGGCCGGCTTCCAGCTGCTGGCCAGTCGCGCCGCCCGGCGCTGGGGACGCGAGCGCCTGCTGGTGGGCGGCACCGCCCTGGCCGGGCTGGCCTACCTGCTGGCGGGGCAGGCCGGCGGCTTGGGCGTTTTGCTCCTGGCCCTGCTGCTCGGCGGCCTGGGGGCCAGTACCCAGCACCCGCTGGCGTCCTCCCTGATCACCGATACCCATGAAGCCGGCGGCGGGGTCAAGGAGGCCCTGTCCCAGTACAACTTCGCCGGGGATATCGGCAAGACCCTGGTCCCGGGCCTGGTGGGCCTGTTGCTGACGCTGATCAGCTGGCGCGCCAGCGTCACCCTGATCGGCCTTCTGGGACTGGCCGCCGCGCTGCTGCTGTGGTGGCTGATTCCCTCCCGGGCGATCACCACGGCCATCAGCGAGAAAGCGCCGAAGACGGCCAAGGGCCAGGGCTCGGCCAGCGGGATGCGCGCGCTGATCCTCACCGGCACCCTGGACAGCGCGGTGCGCATGGGCTTTCTGACCTTCCTGCCGTTCCTGCTCAAGGCCAAGGGTGCCGGCACCGCCGGTATCGGCCTGGCCCTGACCCTGCTGTTTGTCGGCGGCGCCTTTGGCAAGCTGCTGTGCGGCTACCTCGGCGCGCGCATCGGCATGATGAAAACCGTGTGGATCACCGAGTTCACCACCGCCAGCCTGATCGTGCTGGCGGTGTTCCTGCCCTATGGCGGCTTGATGGTGATGCTGCCGCTGCTGGGCCTGGCGCTGAACGGCACCTCGTCGGTGCTCTACGGCGCGGTGCCGGATCTGGCCGGTGCCGGCAAGCGCGAGCAGGCGTTCTCGCTGTTCTACACCGGCACCATCGGCGGCGGGGCCCTGGCTCCGGTGCTGTTCGGCAGCCTGGGTGACGTCACCGGGATTCCCCTGGCGGTGATGGCCCTGTCCGCCACGCTGCTGCTGACCCTGCCCCTGTCCTGGTACGTGCAGCGGGGCATGGACGCCGACGCGAGGTCCGTCTCCGACTGCGCCTGAAGACCGCTGTCGAGCCACAAACCATCAGGCCCGGGGCTGTTCTGCCCGGGCCTGATGCATTCTGCGCGCGGCCAGCGGCACCTTCAGATAGTTCTTACTTTTCCAGTATCAATCACGACGCAAACGGTATTGGCCGGTGTTTGCGACTGTCATCAGAATGTAAGAAGACCTGGCTGGGGGCCTTGGCCAGGTGGGCTGCGCAGGGTGTTTTCCCGAGTCCGGGGCGCCTTGCTTCCAGATCGTTTTCGCAGGTAACAACATGAATAACAGCGAAGCCACTGCAAGCCGATTGTCGTTGTCCAACCGTGCCCTGGGCCTCAGTGCGCCGGGCACGTCCAGCATGCGTAGCAAAGCCAACGCCCTGAAGGAAAGCGGGGTCAAGGTGATCAATTTCGCCGCCGGTGAACTGTCCTTCGATGCCTGCCAGGACATGCGCGCCGGGGCCATCGAAGCCATTGAAAGCGCGCGCAACCGCTACACCCCGCCGATTGGCCTGCCGGCCCTGCGGGAGAAGCTCGCCCAGCGGGTCAGCCAGCGCACCGGCGTGACCTTCGCCGCCAATGAAGTGGCGGTGACCGCCGGGGCCAAGCAGGCCCTGTACAACGCCTGCATGGTGCTGCTCAACCCCGGTGACGAGGTAATAGTGCCGAGCCCCTACTGGGAAACCTTTCCCACCCAGATCCGTCTGGCGGGCGCCACCCCGGTACTGGTGCCGACCCGCGACGACGACTACCGGCTGACCCTGGAAGCGGTGCAGGGCGCGCTGAGCGAACGCACGCGGATGATCGTCATCAACACCCCGAACAACCCCACCGGCACCGTCTACCAACGGCAGCAACTGCTGGCGATCGCCCAGCTGGCCTTCGAGCGCGGGCTGTGGGTGATGTTCGACGAGTGCTATCGCGGCCTGGTGCGCGAACCCCACCAGCACCACAACATCCTGGCGCTGTTCCCGGCGCTCAAGGCCCAGACCGTGCTGATCGATTCCTTCTCCAAGAGCCAGGCGGTGACCGGCTGGCGGATCGGCTACGCCTGTGCCCCGGCGCCGGTGATCGCGGCCATGCACAACCTGCAGGGGCACACCACCTCCAACCCCAGCAGCCTGTCGCAGTACGCCGCGCTCAATACCCTGAATGCCGACTCGGCGCAGTTCGCCGCCCAGGTCAATCCGTTCCTGCAGCGGCAACTGCACGCCGCGCGCACCTACCTGGATCGCCTGGAAGGCATCCGCTATGCGCCGCCGGAAGGGGCGTTCTACCTGTACATCGACATCGCTTCGCGCCTGGGCGGCTACTACCGCGGCCAACCGATCCGCGACGTCGACCACCTCGCCGACCTGCTGCTGACCGAGGCGCACATTGCCGTGGTCCCCGGGTCCGGTTGTGGCGACCCCCACTGCATCCGCATTTCCTACGCCGTCGAGTACCAGGAGTTGATCGAAGGCCTGAGCCGCTTCGCCCAGTTCATGTCGGCGATCGTCATGGATTGAGCGCTGCCGTCACCCGCATCTGCCGCTGCGTTGTCCTGGTTTCCGAGCCCGTCCAGAGGCCCGGGGCGGCGACGCCTGGCTTGTTGTCCGTGAACCCAAGAGTCAATACAGGAGAGAAACATGGAGAGTTCCCGCGAGGCGTTCATCGGCTATGTGCATCAGGCACTGGTGGATGTCGAGGATCGGAATCTGCAGGAGGCCCTGCTCAGCGGTTTTGAAAACCACCCCGGCCTGCTGGACGGTTACTGCCTGACCTACCAGCGCATGACCTCCCGTCGCTGGTCCGAAGATTCGCTGTGCACCTTTTTCTGCGGCTGGCGCAGCCCCGACGGCGCGGCCCATGCGGTGTCCAGCATCATCGTGCGGCTGCTGCAGGAGTCCGCGGACCTGCCCGGCGAGGACAACCAGCTCAAGCTGCTGGCGGCCGCTCGGCATTGCGGCGAGATCATCGTCGAAGACGTCGGCCTGGGTGAAATGCACGGCCATCCCCATCATTCCAAGCTCTATCACCGCATGGCCTCGGCCATCTGCGGCTCGGACAACTGGCGCCTGCAGGACAAGTACCTGAACCCCATCACCAAGGAGTTCTCCACCTGGGTCGGAGAGAAGCGCCCGCTGGCGCCGAACCTGGTGGAAGCCCTGGAGATGATGGCTCTGACCGAGCTGTTCAACACCGGCGAGTACAACCTCATGACCCCATTGTGGAAGCACTGGCTGCGCGAGTCTTGCGGGTATCCGGCGGGAGAGGCCAACCGCATCGCCGGCTTCCTCAGCGTGCACTGCGGCGCCGTCGAGGCCCGGCATTTCCGCCACGCCACCGAGGCCCTGCGGCTCTACACCCAGGCCACCGGCCAGCAGATCAACTACCGGCGCATTGCCGCGCTGTCCGACGAGTACGTGGTGCGGGCCTGCGCGCACCTGGAAAAAATGGCCTCCGTCCTCAAGGAGTAGGGCGCCCGTGCACCACGCCGGGCAGGGCGCCTGCCCGGCAACCCCGACCTGATTGCGCTTTGCGCCCACCACTGGAGCACCTTGAACATGCGTCATGAATCCGACTCGATGGGGACCATCGCCGTACCGTCCAACCGCTACTGGGGCGCTCAGACCGAGCGTTCCATCCACAACTTCCCCATCGGCCGTTCGCGCTTCCAGTGGGGCGCGCCGATGATCCGCTCCCTGGGCCTGCTGAAGAAGGCCGCGGCCCTGGCCAACCTCAAGCTCGGCGAACTGCCGGAAGCCATCGCCCTGCCGATCGTCAAGGCCGCGGACGAAGTCATCAGCGGGCAACTGGACGAGCACTTCCCGCTGGTGGTGTTCCAGACCGGCTCCGGCACCCAGTCCAACATGAACGCCAACGAAGTGATCGCCAACCGGGCGATCGAGATGCTCGGCGGCGAACTGGGCAGCAAGAAACCCATCCACCCCAATGACCACGTCAACCGTGGCCAGTCGTCCAACGACACCTTTCCCACGGCCATGTACATGGTGGTGGTCAGCGAGATCCACGAAACCCTGCTGCCGGGCGTGTCGCTGCTGCGCGACACCCTGGCCGACAAGGCCGAGCAGTTTCGCGACGTGGTCAAGGTCGGCCGCACCCACCTGCAGGACGCCACGCCGATCACCCTCGGCCAGGAGATCGGCGGCTGGGTCGAGCAGATCGACTACGCGCTGATGGCCATCCAACAGAACATGAGCGGGCTCTACGACCTGGCCATCGGCGGCACCGCGGTGGGCACCGGGCTCAACTCCCATCCGCAGTTCGGCGACGAGTGCGCCAAGGTCATCGCCGAGCTCACCGGCTACCCGTTCAAGTCCTGCAGCAACAAGTTCTTCGCGCTCTCGGCCCATGACGCGCTGGTCAACACCTCGGCGGCGATCCGCACCCTGGCCATGGCCCTGATGAAGATCGCCAACGATGTGCGCTGGCTGGCCAGCGGCCCGCGCTGCGGCATCGGCGAGATCGACATCCCCGAGAACGAGCCGGGCTCCTCGATCATGCCGGGCAAGGTCAACCCGACCCAGTGCGAGGCCCTGACCATGGTCTGCACCCAGGTTTTTGGCAACGACGCCTGCGTGGCCTTCGCCGGCAGCCAGGGCAACTTCCAGCTCAACGTCTACAAGCCGGTGATGGTGCACAACGTGCTGGAAAGCATCACCTTGCTGGCCGAATCCTGCCGCGCCTTCAACGATCACTGCGCGCTGGGCATCGAGCCGAACCGGGCGCGGATCGAGGCCAACATCGAGAAGAACCTGATGCTGGTGACCGCGCTCAACCGGCACATCGGCTACGACAAGGCGGCCATCATCGCCAAGACCGCCCACCATCAGGGCAAGTCCCTGCGGGAAGTGGCGCAACAGCTGGGCTACGTCTCGGCCGCGGATTTCGACCGTTACGTGGTGGCCCTCGACATGACCCACCCCTGAGGCGGCCCGGCCGCCGCGACCCCGCAGTTCTCCAACCACAAGAGGCGTGTGAATCCCATGCAGGACGCTGATATTCGCCGAACCAACCTCAGCCAGTTGCTGCGCCGCAAGCGCTGTCTGCGGGTGCTTGAAGCCCACAGCCCGATCTCGGCGCTGCTGGCCCAACAGTCCCGACTGGAGCGCGGGGCCGGGCCCAGCCTGAGCTACGACGCCATCTGGTCCAGCTCGCTGACCGACTCGACCCACAAGGGCCTGCCGGACATCGAGATCCTCTCGCCGAGCAACCGCTTGCACGGCATCCGCGAGATCTTCGATGTCTGTTCGCTGCCGATGATTTTCGACGGCGACACCGGCGGCAAGGCCGAGCATTTCGCGATCCACGTGAAGATGCTCGATCGGGCCGGGGTATCGGCGGTGGTCATCGAAGACAAGTGCGGGCTGAAGAAGAACTCGCTGTTCGGCAACGCCGTGAACCAGCTTCAGGACTCCATCGAGGAGTTCTGCGACAAGATCCGCGTCGGCTGCAGCAGCCGCAGCCACGAGGACCTGCTGATCATCGCCCGCTGTGAAAGCCTGATCCTCGACAAGGGCATGGACGACGCCATCGAGCGCTGCCTGGCCTATGTGGCGGCCGGCGCCGACGGGATCATGATCCACAGCCGGAAAAAGGACGGCCTGGAGATCCTCGAGTTCGCCAAGCTGTTCCGCCGTCACTGCCCGCGGGTGCCGCTGATCTGCGTGCCCACCAGCTATGCCCACCTGAGTTTCGACGAGCTGGAGGGCGCAGGCTTCAACGCGGTGATCTACGCCAACCACATGTTGCGCAGCGCCTACATGGCCATGCGCGACGTGGCGGTGGGCATCCTCGAACACGGCCGCACCCTGGAGGTGGAACCCCGTTGCCTGGGCATCGACGAGATTCTCGACCTGGTGCCGGGCACCCGTTGACCACGGCGTTCTTGGAAATGGCCTGTTTCGTCTTGGTGGGGCAGAGGATTCAGGCCGTTAAGGAATAAGAATTTTCTTACATACGCTGCTTGGACCGATGCCTAGAATGGCCCCCGTTCGCCCGGCCAGGTATCACAGTGAACCGCAACATGGCGGTGCCTGGTCAGGGCGGGCTGCAACATCGCGGCACCCGCCTGCCCGGCCTCGTTGTACTGCCTACTGCCCCTGGCTGGCCGGGTTGGCTCCTATCCCCTCCGGCATCCGCCACGCTTCCCCCCCGTACCTTCCCTTATGCATTCCTGCACTATTTTTCACACAGATTTACAGCGCTCGGAAAACCCTCGCGCTAGCCTGTGATCGCGGCATGTACCGGCACCGGGGCGCTTTGACGGCTTCGCACAGTGACCGGACTGCGGCTCAATACTAGATCGATCAGTCAGTCGATGAATCGCGCCGGCAAGGCCTGTGGCGCCAGGGTGGGCAATGAGAACGGTAGACCCCAGCAAGATGCACGCGCGGCGCCAGCAGATCCTCGGCGCGGCGCTGACCTGCTTCGCCCAGTACGGTTTCCACGGCACCCGGACCGCGCAGATCTGCGCGGCCGCCGGCATGAGCCCGGGCAACCTGTTCCATTACTTTCCGAGCAAGGCGGCGATCATCGCGGCGATCGCCGAGGAAGACTGCCAGGCCATGGCGCGCCTGTTTG
>Ga0194135_10000648_pt1 | contig 20401 bp, 11 predicted proteins | sample LitLau_LLRF_2013_FD_134024 | JGI IMG/M metagenome (GOLD analysis project Ga0194135, IMG submission 134024) | Freshwater sediment microbial communities in response to fracking from North America - Little Laurel Run_MetaG_LLRF_2013 (version 2) | ecosystem: Environmental > Aquatic > Freshwater >...
ACTACGTATGAAATAAATATACGTGAAGTTACATCTGGACTCCCTGTCTTCCTAATGACTAAGCGATCTTAATTGCATCCTGATCTTTATCAAGAAATCTTGGTACTAACCACAGGCAGTTATTTTGTATTGTACTTTGTTTTGTGGCATCATCATCATCAAGTGAAACATGAGGTCTCTGTTTTCTAATGTTCTATGATGGTTGTGACACATTTCCATTTTCCATTTCACGTGTAATTTACCATCTGCAACTCGCCTGGAAGGAAAGTTAGACACAACTACTTCCAGTAGCGAACAATGAGGAGGCAGAAGCTGTAAAATGGTAATATAATATTGTTGTTTGTTTCATGACATTATAATTGTAAGTTTTGGAGACTTACAAATATTAAAATTTTGCTGATTGTGTTTCTATATTTGGTTTCGGTGCTGAAGAGACGAGTTAGATGGTCATTGGAATTTCCTTGTTAGTCATTGTGTACTTCTTATTTTAGACTTCGGGTGATTGCGATTGTTTAAAAAATATTGCCTGAGTCACCTTTGACTCGAGTCACTCGAGACTCGAGTTTGTGAGAGCTGATATGTCTATTTTTAAGCTTGAAAGTATGTTGTGTATGTGTAAGGTACACAAGTTGTGTTTTGTCCGTATACACACTCCTTGATAGCAGATAAAGAAAATTGTTTAATCGTGTATGAAATGAGTTCACTCGTGATGATTGTGTACTATTCGTCTTGTCTACCAATAATAATAATGAATAAATAGAATGTTGTCAAAAGTAGGACTTAAGTGCTGACATGTCAACATTTATAAACGAAGAGATCGAGTGTAGTTGGGAATTAGCTGGCAGTTTACAGATGACTGAATAAATGAATATATAACAACTCGAGATGTTTTTTAACGAACGATATCGGGTGGGTGTAAGAAAAAAGGTGATGACTTGTGAAAATTTCTTTAAAACTGTACCGTTCCCCATGTTAAATGCGTGTAAGCTCAGCTCTCCTCTGTTTTATATGGGAAAGAATTTGGGAATTTAAGTTTTGGAATAAAGGAGACAAACAATGTTGTCAAGAAGTTTCACAGAAGAGAACTTTGATGACGGAGCTTAAAAGTTTTTGAAGCTTTTATCTCCTCCTCTCATCTCTTCCCACTGTTGTTATTATGTTAATGATATATTTTTCTACGTAATATTTTTAAAAGTTTTGCTGGCTTTTGTGAGACTTCCTTCAGGGAGAAATTGATATTCTGTTTTGGTGAGCGAACAGAACTAAAAGAAGACGACGAGGCAGGGTACATTTAGAGGATATTTAGCCGAGCTGGTTAAAAGAGATGTTAAAAAGATAATCCCGAACTCCGAGTAGTGGAATGTTTGAAAGATGCGACTTGATGTGTATTCATGTGCGTGTGACTTTGCTATTTGTAGTAAGAATTCTCCTCGGAGCAGTGTAAGGTTCATCATCTCGTGTGTGTGTGTGTGTTGTCTTCATCAAAAGAAATTAGTGAATAAGGATGAATAAGGAATACGGAGACAATAGCTGAGGTAATCAAGTTTGACATAGTCGTAAGTATTGTTCTGTCAGATCGAATGAACTTTGATGGAATATTTTCATCGGTCCTTTAGCTCTGTCTTTAGAGGAAAATGCACATCACTCTAACCTTTTGAAAATAAGGTACTTATGACGAGTTCTGGTGTATGGCACACACGAGTTCGACTTTAATAAGCTGCTTTTTTATTATTTTGAAGTGTATGAAGTCATTGCTGAAGGAAAGTATAAAGGTTGAAGACTTGTGGCTTATACTACGTTTGATAACTAAACTTGTCATCTTTACTTAATGCCCCTACATGGAAGACCAGTGTGGGATTATAAGCATTTAATATACGAATAACACATATCCGATGAAAGTGTAGGAGATATCGTGCATTTCCGCCTTAAAATCTCGTTAAGTTTTATCTCGCGAGTTTTTAAAGGTAATGAGTAAAAAGTTGGTGTGATAAATACGCTAAGCGTATCAAATATGGGTTTATTAAGACATTTAAGAAGATAAAAAGTAACCATGAAAGTTCCAGCATGCTAAGTGTGAGGGGTGTAGATTGTATAGATTGAGATACAAGATCTGGTTACAGTGTACCACGTTGCACCTTCAAGGAATGAGTAGGAGACCCTGTGGGATATAAGAAAGGATGACTTGAAGAAATACATACACTCAGAGTCTGCTTTATAAGTTGTATACTCTGGTAATTACAATTTCTTTCGGCTACAAAACGGCGAAAGATCATTATACTCTCCAGGATTGAAAAAGCGCAACCGTTGGACTTGAGAGATTTTGGAAGGATGGGATGATATTTAATTGAAAAGCGGAACTATACTTTTTCTCCTGCCATCAAATTAGTTAAGGAGGAATTGAATTCCACTAGGATTTCTCTTCTGTGTATCGTTGCCTCAACCGATTTGTATTTAAAATAAGACACATAGGAGATATCGTACAAAATATAAAAAGTATAATCTTATCATCATCTTCTTTTATGTATTGAGATATCCCAAAGTTTTGTAGAGACAGCGTTTAATCCTGAGACTTCGTCTGCATTATCATCAAGTCACACACTTGTGATAGTTGAAGCGTAATCTATAAAAAGTCTCTCTCTCTCAGTAGATTAGCCATGAAAAGAGAGTCTAATGAAGAGATCACATACTTCACTTTTCTCTATGATCATTTTCTTCTTTTTCTTCCTCATGAGACGATGATGATACCTTTTGAGCAACTCTTGCAAGAAGAAGACGTGTGATCACCTGGGAAAGTGATAATATAATTTCATATCGGCTTTTCATTTCATTTGATTCAAGTGAATTCATTTGTGGAAGACGATGGGCGATGATATACAGATGAAAGGATGATATACCCGTCAATGAGAGATCTTTATTGTTATTCCTAAACACTTTTTTCTTCGCGGAGTAACCTAACTCGTCTCGTAATAGTTAATCGTTTTTTATGACTGAATGATGATTATTTAATATTTTAGAATGTGAGACAGTTTTTTGTTCCGTTATGTAAGAATAGAAATATTCGAGTTCGATCACCGAGTATATATATAAAAATGCGTGTATATGATTAAAAGCTAAAATTGCATTTTGAGATTCGACGATTTTGAAGTTAAAAAATGGGAAGAGTTATGAGAAGATAGTTTGACATCCGTTAAATGACTAGAGGATATACTTGGCAAGGAATGGGAGATAGATAGAGAGGGTTGAATTTTTTGTAATCTGACTGCAGCTCTAGCTTCAAATTATTCCACAGGGAGTGAAACCTTACTTAATGCTTAATAGAGTACGCTATTAAGATAAATCGTGTATGAAGAGATCGTAAGTAAAACCGAAGGAAACCCTCGGGGATTGATCCATCTCATTTTAGTTCAGTTTCTGTCTGTGCAGCTCTCTTCGAATTTAGAAGACGAAAGAGAGAATGAATAAGACTTTATCGAACGAACACCGAGACAAGTAATAATATTGTGTGTGTGTAGCCTGGGCCTCTCTCTCTCTCTCTCTGTATAACTTCGCCTTGAGACTTGAGAACGAATTCCATGAAAAATCGATCAGATCATGAAACCATACTGGTCGACTTAAAAAATCCCCGAACCAATTTCTTAAATGATGAGAAGAAAACCAATCATCGGGTCTTCATGAGGCTTTCTGATTTAATATCACCCTCATCATCGCTTACAACCGAAGGTGCATGGACGAGAGTAGACAGAAGGCGAGTTTAGCATTTTAACTCGTATGGAATTCTACGGAAAAAGTTTTTTAACCGTTTTACTTGAATTTCTATTTCTACACGATGCGTTTTTATCTAGTTTATTTTGTGAAAAATAACTTTTTAGGTATATACATTGCTGAAGGTAATACGAACTTGGACGAATGTGTATACTTTGGAATCGAATGCCTTTGGTTTTGGTATTTTCTTCGTTTCTCAAAGCATTTCGGGTTTTGTGATAAAGCCATCAACATCATCATCATCATCATGAGTTAGCTTGTGTGTAAAATGTCGAAGAGAGAAGTGTGGAACAGACGGAGACGAATAGGAAAACCTCGGGGATGAAAGGGGATTGACTCCCATTTATCGTATGTGTGGACTGGGCTTTCGATTTCTATGAAAATCGAAGAAAAGACTTGGACAAGCTTTTACCGAATCGAATTGAACTCTCCGGTGACTACTGAGCAGATTACTTTTAAATCTACGGTTTAAAAAAGATCAGATTCTAACAACCAATAAAGTTCATGGAATGGGAAATTTTTATGTTCCATTCGATCGTCTCCTGTCACGAGTATCTTCCTATATATACGCACTTGGTGTGAATACACACAAAGACTGGAGGATATTCGTAATGGAATTTAGAATTGATAAAAGTTGGAAACTAAGAAGATTACCGAGTGAATAAGATCTATAAGGCTCATTTTGCAAAGCAAGGTTGACGCTTAGGAGTTCCGATTGGGATGAAGTAATGGGATTTTATAAGTTTTAAGCGTTTTTTCTCTAATCGTTAAATATCATGGCAGATTGAATCATCTTTAGTTGCATTAGCCACGCAACGGGTGAAGGATGGATAATCACATTTCGTATCTGGTTTTTTCGATTTCAAATGGTCAGCAGTTGAACTTCAGATCTTTAGTAGTATAAAGCAGCTTACGTTTCTTTAATTGTATTTACAATCCAAGGAGGAAGTATTATTCACAACAACTGACAAGCTTTTTATGCAAATTTCGTATAAAAATAACAGCAAATTTTCTACGAACTCTTCGGTCCCTGTGTAAAATGAATTTAAATATTTAAATTGGAATGATTTTTGAATTAAAGATAGAGAGATGTGTTTGTGCTGCACGCAATTTTTTTGTAGTTAAATCTCACAGATTTGGAGGTCAAAATACTTTAGTTCGTAAACACATATTGCAATGAAGCATGGATCTATTCGATGCGTCAAATGTGTAAGCTTACAGATTTTAGATCGTGTGTAGCTCCAGTCATAAATTTTTTGTGAAGGCAAATGTGCTAATGAGCGATATTTTCCACCTTCTGGGATTTTTCTCTAATGTGCTATAATAGTCATAAGTAGTAGACATGAAAAGAGTTTATTACACTTTTACACTACAGAGCGATTCTGCGTTATATAATGGTGCATACTCCGTCATTGTCAGGCACCCTCCTTGCATGCAATCGCTTGTTGGGCTTATTTTTCACGTAGGTGCAGAAAACTTGAGGATTGTGATTTATAAGTTAATACAATGATAATATGATTGTCCTTGATAGAAATGCAGAAATATTAAATCTTAGGGATTTGTGAAGTTAATTCCCGAATAGCCCGAGTAAATAGAGCGTTGAAGGTATTTCCGTAATGGGTGTAAAAGTAAAAGGCTCCCTTCTTTTTTGTTGGGAAATATCTTCATCATGTGAAATGAGACGAAAGTATTTCTCGAGCTTTACGATAAGAACTATAAGAACTCGTAATGATGATGATGATGATAGAGGTGGTTGTGCGTATGCTATAAGTACACACACAGAGTGCATCTCTGTTAAAGTATGTCTTCATATCTTTCTTCGTGTATATCGTATATAGAAGGGAGAGTCAATAAAAAGCGAGAGGCATAAAAAGTAACGATTCAATTTAAAACTAATCATCATCCCTCAGTCAGTTCTTCTGGTTCGTGAGGGTTTATTACCACATAATGGAATTATCATTCGCTTCACCACACTCGAATCGCATTCCCAATGATCATCACACAAGTTTATTGATATTCCAGAAGAGACTTTGCTAATTGCTTCCAAGCAGGTTTTAAATTATCGGTTTGTCTGACGGGCTAATTTGAACACAGCTTGTAAATCTCTCCAGTGATTCGTCCTGCATTTTAAAATTAAATGCATAAATGTAAAATAGAATAATAATGTGTCCTTGAGAGCCTTTTTTGTTTTTATTTGATCTTGATATCTATAATCAAATATGGATTCGCTGGGAATAAATTGAAAGAGTATCAAGGAAGCTTTTACTATTGGGCAGTAGAGGTGGGAATATCCTTCTGAGGTTTCACAAGAAAAGTGTTTGTGGTTTACCAGAAGAAGATTGTCTTGAACTTGGATGCATGGAGAAGGTTTGCTTTAGAGGATAATAAGGTGATAATATTGGGAGACGACTGTAAAAAGCAAGTAGTGACATTTATAAATGGAGATGTCCTTTGTAACTCGTGAAGCTGACCTAGGAACTCTTTTAGCTGCATAAAGAAAAAGGAACTGTGTGTGTACATCGCATGGCTCGAGATTTATTTGATAGTGAACGCCTTGTAATGTCTCAATTTCATGGATTCTGTGTTTGTGTCATGAAATGACTTTCGTTGTTTTCTTCCTAAGAATGTCTGTCAACAAACGACTGAAGTTGAAGTCAAGAGGGGTGCATGGGATTTATGTGTTTTTGAGTGATCTTTCTTTGGGTCTTGTTCTTTTCTTGTAGGAAGAAAATAAGAACAGCATAAACGTAGCATGTAACATATTATTCAAACTTCCCTTAACTTACCTTCTCAATAATAACTAACTAGTAACCTTACACACATATATAGGGACTATATATAATGGAATAGAAAGCAATCTAGGCTTACTACCTGACTATCCAGGTGTGCCCATGATAATCACACTATATAGTCTTTCCTTATCTTTGCGTAGTATGTGTATACAGAAAGAAGCAGCAGTAGTATATATAAGCATTAGTAAGGAGTAGTTTGGGGGAAGGATATAGACAATATAAAAGCGCAATCAGTTCTTTCTCCAAGTCTTTTTTGTGTATTACACCTTTGGATTTGATCTGAGAGAGACGAAGACGTCTTGAAGAAAATGAAGGTAGAACCCCCACGAAGCGGCACGATGCCCACCAAAGACGATAGACTTCCCACGTGGTTTCATCTTATACAACTTTATCGTTAAAACGAACGAATATATTATTATTACTACAAATGCACACCTTCCCTATCTCCCTTTATTACTTTCCAAGTCAGTCTCATCTCTCTCGTCTTCTTCTTCATTATTACGTGTGTTTCGTCTTTCAACTCCATAATAATCTTCGGCATCACCATACCCAGGAATACTGGTTTAAACTCTATTGGTGATTGTGTATCTTGTGGAGATACCTTTCATTGTAAAATGCACATATTCCCGAGATGTTTTGACTCTTTAAAGTCTTTATCTACAATAAAAGCTCGTCTTGACACACTGGAAAAGACTGAAGATGTTTGAGAAACACTGACAATGCACACACATTTATATATAGTGTAGGAAAAAACAGTTTAAGCTGTTTAGAAAATCAAGGATGAAATGGCATTAAAACGGTTTGTGTGTGTGTGTGTGCAAGAATGAAACATTTACTTTTATATGAAAACACACTTTATTATATTAAAAGTGTGTTCACTAGCATTCGTGAAGTATAAGGAGACATTCACTTTTATTGTTGTGGCCTTAAGCTAAGATGCACATTCTACATTTATACACACAGAAGATGTAGAGTTGTATGCATACATATGTATTGTTTGAAAATATCTTAAGCACACAAAGAGGTAAAGTTTGTGAAGATGAGTTTCATATTTTCGAAAAAACATCGAGGATTATTACGAGTATTATTAGTCCTGTTGTGTGAATGAGAAGTATAAACTTAATACTTGAGTTCTATTTACACAAACAATTGTAGAGAAGATGTTTACTTTTTATTTTTTGAACAGTGATAGCTTAAGAATTAAAAATTAGCCCGGATGTTTCTTAGCCTTCTTGTGAGTAAGACAAGTTGATTTATATATAGAGTTCTGTATGACACATCTTATTGATCACCACGATTGTAGAGATTTGAGAGACTAATTAAACCGTAGAAATACTAATACAGTTTATTTATATGGAGAGAGTTTAATTGGCTACTCTCCTAATAAAGAATAAGAAGCTTACACAGATCTAGTCAATAACTTTTCTCGATGGATAAATCGAACCACCTACGGTTAGAAAATAATTCCCTTGTATTTATTTTTTATACCTTTTAATCTTAATGGTTAATATTCTTCTACAAAGGAAAGATAAAACGATGCAACGCATCTACCTTAGACAAAAGGATTTTGTGTGTGTGGCTCACTTAATTTCGTATTTTGTTTTGAAAATGTGTGATGAGATAATGTAGCTTCTAATTAGCTTAAAGAACAAGGATACGCGATAGTTTATTATTATTTTAGGTGAGTCCACATGCTACTGACATAAATTAGTTTGGGTTAGTAGATAAGATTCTATTGTTTTTGTGTTCTAACAAAAGACTACAAGAAGAAGAAAGCGAACATCTGTGTATTATTATGATTGAGATATTGTTGTGCTCTTTTTGAGATGTAAGCAGGAAAGGAATAAGATTGGATTTCATGTAAAATTATCAGTGAAGCATGTGTTGTTTGGTAGCAATCACCATACGAAGAAAGTAACAAAATGGCTAGATGGGTGCCATTTAAAGAATCATGGAGGATGCAAGATGAAATTTCAAACTGACGATAGCTTTTCGAGCATCTTCTCCGGATCTCTCTTATGTTGCGAGAACACATAACACTTAGTAGGTATTTAGAGTTCACGAGAGATCAAAAGGTTTTTAGACTTGTGATTATGACATAAGAAGTCTGTTGTACAAACTAAATCTATGTCAGGAGGTTGGGAATCGAGATGTATTACAACAATTACGTTGCTTCACCTACCTGAAGGAGAAAATCCCACCTGGCTTTTGACTCCTGAACAACCTACATAAATGTTTTATACACATACACATCTCTCTAGAGAAATAAATAAGATCGCATACATTATGTGATACTGGAGAGAGGATTTTTAAGTGCCCTTGGCTGCGTAATATGTTGTAATATTATGTACTTCCAAATAGACTCCTCGCCTGGAGTCTGTATTCATATTTTTATTTTTAACATTTTAACTTGGGATGCAACTCGTACATACATACTCGTCGTACATATATATTTACATGTTGCAACAAAAAATCTTTTGGGTCAGATTTGAGGTGTTCATCTATTTTAAAAAGAGCCCAATAATTTTCCCTTTCCAAAACGAACAGAAGCTTATGCGCACGTATATTATGAGGATGGCTGAGAGGCTTCTGTGTGGAGAAAATGAAGACATTTATTTGACCAAAGTATAAATATAAAGATTGTACAAAAGCAAGACCAAGATGTGAATGTGAAATGAATAATAAATTATGTACATTATAAAACATAAAATGTAAAAAATGTTTGACAGAGATCAAGTGATACAACTTCCAAGTTGAAGCGTAGCTTGTAGCTTGTATAGCTACTACGATATAACAATGTATCTCAATCTCTTGGAAGTAGACAGGACAATAGAGGCACATGAATGAGTAGAATCGATTTGGTGTTTATTCCCATCATCTATTTACAAAATAGAAATACTAGGCAGTGTGTGTGTCGGGTGCACACATGAGATCTCTTGGGGTTATTATGACAAGTTGATGACCGATTTTCATGTGAAGTCTCGTAAATCATTGGCGAAGATCGATAGGAGCATTGTCGGTATTTTATTTGTTTAGAAGTGTAGGTGAAGAATGTATTGTAATAATCAAATATAATGGATTACATTTAGGAAGTTTGCATAAGTGACTATATAATCTCGTGGCTGCAGCCTGTGTGTGTATGTGTCGTGTGTGCATGTCAAAATAATTACTTGTTGCATTAAAGATTAAAGGAGCGGATTAAACTGTGGACACATTTATATATATCGTGGTTGGGATCGTATAAATGCACATCCTTTCACTTTTGTTTGTCCTTGGTTTATTTGAAACTGTTGGATGATTTCTCAGAACAGTTTATATGTTTAAAGTAGAATAATGGTGGTACGTGTATGTCTATGTATACATATATATATATATATGTGTGTGTAGGAGGTGATTTTATATTACGTATGCGTTATCGCGTTGTGTGCAACCTCCAGAGCTTATTTGGCATTCATGTAATTAAAGTATTATACAAAAGCTTCTTTGGACTCGGATCTGCATGAGAAACAATGGAAGTTGTAGAGAGAGGAGAGAGAGATAATCTCATCTGCATGCAAAATTGAAGTCTAAATAGATTTGAGTCACAAAGGATAAAGCAGGATCGAATGAAAAGACAAATTACGCTTATATGCGCAGACAGTGTGCTAATTATTTATACAAGTTATATAAGATTTAAACTGAGCGTTGTTAATCTTCTCTGAGCGACTGCAAGTGTGTATTTATTCCTATTTATCTAAATGCCCCTCGGGTTGTTTGCTTTGCGAAAAATAATTTAACTTGTTACTTTGTTAGTTTGTCTTTGGGTCTCATAAAAATCCCTGAGCTGAGGGTAATTAACTATGACAAGCTGTTATTTGAGCTCATTTGCTGAGAAACGAAGGAATTAGGTGGAGTTTAATTGCCTCAAAGGGATGTGATCATGAATGATGAATGCACAGACGAGACTAAGGAGATTGTACACATCCATTGCAGATATGAAGATTGCGTGTGGCAATTTACTTTCTGTTTGTGTTGTGACCACGGACTTATTTATTAACGAGAGATCTTTTGCATTAATTAATAGTTAATGGATGAGTCTGGCATGTGTATTGTGAGTTTTAGATTTCTCACAGGATTTAGCATTTTACCTTTTGGTCCTTAAAACTTGCAAGGAGATGGAAAAATGTTACCAACGAGGGTGATGCGTGAGGTTATAAGCAGGTGAAACTAGAGTTTGGGCTTTGTTTTTATACGTATATGGAACGGAAAAGGTGAAAGAGTCAGAGAAAATAATGTTCTACAGAATAAAAATTTGCGCAGGTGTACGGTTTTTATTATAAAGACTGGAATTGTTTTTGTAGACTGATTTGATGATCTTCTAAGGTCGTTTGGAGGTGATTGAAACGAGACACTTGGTTTGGGCAGTGTGCGATAATTTTAAATGTGTGGTTTCTCTAGCCAGGTGGAACTTAGGATAGAACTATCGAGAGTTCCGTGTCATAGACGTCTAGCAATAAGTAAGCTGCTTTGAATTCTAAGAATGTAGAATATATTTGTAACATTGTTTACAAGAATCAATGGTGAATTTATGAGTCAAATGTGGTCAATAAATGGAAAGCAAACAATAAAGATTATGTTCGTTTGATAGCTTTACGGACAACAGAGGGTCATCAATGTCATCCAAATATGGATAGTCTCACCAATTTCTGTTGAACATTGTGCTGGTGGTAACTCAGCCAAAGACATCCGATTCCCTTGTCAATAATTTCTTTTGTTTCTAGCCAAAATGTCTATGTGCTTTTTATTATTATTTATTGATATCATTCTTTAAAGTGAACATTCAACATTCCACGTATTATTATTAATGCTTGGCCAACACTAAAATTCTCCTGATTGTAATTTTAGATTCCGCTTACAAATCTACACACTAGCCAGAAATGAATGTGTATCATTTAAATAGCAAAACTCATTTAGCCTTTGACATAATCTACAACACACCTTCCTCTCCAGCTATAGAAATTAATACCTATAAAAGTTTCTTAGTTATCTTGGTTTTTTAGCCTTTCAGCAATTCATCAAAAACCGTAAGGAAACACTTCCAGTCGAGTTCTGGCGACCACAGAATAATTTATTTTCTGCGTACCATGAAAGTTCGTGTACAGTAAGACGGATTAAGTAAGAGAACATGAGACGATCAAGCAGGGAATGAGTAGCAAGTTGTATTAAATTACTTACACTTGTGTTGCAGCTCCTGAGAGTGGTTATGTTTCATACTTGTATAATAATGTAAATACTAACAAGGGTCAAATCTTGTTGCGTATAAGAGGAAATAAATGTGTGTGTGTGTGCAATATGAATTTATGGCTGTGTCTCGGACTTAATAAATGGTAATTGTACATTGCATTCACGCACAGGCAATATGAGACGCATAGTTGAGACGTTGATAGTTAGTATATTTATTATTATTATTTGGTTGTGGTTACTGTTCAGTGTGGAGGAAGATGCATGAGAGATGCGTTTGCGTGTGGACAAGTGGTTTTATTGTAAATTATTGGCAATTCACTTTTCCCAATGTTCCTGCTGGTTTGTTTGTCTGTTTTCTTGCACCTCTGAAACTCTTTTGGGACTATACATCACGGAGAAATGTAAAATCGTAAAATGTGGTAATGTAAGCAAACACACACACACACATACTACCGGATTAAGGCTGTCTGGGTAATCTACTAAAGGAATTTCTTAAGTAGAGATTTGATTTATATTTATGTCCTCTGCAATGGCAAATTTAACTGCTTTTCACTTCATTTCGTCCATCGCTTTATCCCTGGTAAGAGTCTTTGAATCATCACAGACTCTCATCCAGTTCACTTGGGTTCCTCTTATCACAAATTTGCATATTTCTATGAAATAGACGATCACGTAAAGAGATGAGGAAACAGTTTTTACGTGCCTTAAGGTTGTATATTGTGAATTTAAGAATATTGCATATTTTACGAATAACGAGTCACCGGAGGGCTCACGACGAACATTTGCTATTTTAACGTTTAAAACTATAATGGCTCACTTTTTATGTGACTTGTTATTGCAGGCATCGTGAATGAGAACAAAATAATTTCTAAATTGACATTGCAAAATCTGTATTTGCAAACTCATAAGTATAATTATTTTTGTACCAAATCTATAAATTGCAGTTTACACAAGTTCAAATTCAGATTTTTACGGCAATGACGAGCGGAATTGCATGCAATACACTTTTTTATTGATTCATAAATTAATTAATAACCATTCCTCGATTAGAATTTATTCGCACCAATCTCATTCATCGTTAGGTTCAGGTTTGTTCCTCGTTACTTTTGTTTTGAGCCAGACAGGAAGAATTAGCAGACCTGATATAAAAATGAAAAGTGGTTGGGTAACATTTTGTGACAGAAACTGTCAACCAGTCACCTTTTCCATTTGTTTGGGTGAGATTGCAACAACATTAATAAGGCTTTTAATTTGATCATACTGGAAAAGGCTTTTATTTCATAGTTTTATATTACTTGTTGCAAACTTCACAGGTGAAATAATTTTTGATAAAGGATAGTTCGAAGCCAACGTAATAATTAGCCTGTACGTGTGCATCACGAAAACAAGAATTCAATTAAAATCGCAATCATAAGTGGAATGAACATGAACGACTGATATTTAACTAGGTTTATTGCAGAAAATACAAAATAAATCTGGAGATGAATTTAATTTAGAAAAGTTTATGTAGAGTTGAAAAATTCAAGAACAAAAAGAGTCTCCGGGGAATTGAAATTCTTCTCGCAGATCTTGATTTTGTGAATTTACGATAACAATAGAGAACATATAGGGAGCAATAAAGTAACAGCTTGAGTCAAAACAGGTTGAAACTTAATACTAAAAAGAAATCTCGTTGAATCTCATAAATGTAAAATGGAAGCTTGCAATGTGAATTCCAGTTAAGATTAAGAAGCGTACACACATTCAACGTTATATAGGATAGAGAAGCAGATGAGCAACAATAATATATATATCTTGTTAGAAAGAAATGATGAACACGTAATCGCAATCTTTGTTCCATCACAACCATATACACAAACGGCGATATGGTCAGTTGGGCTTTTACAACTTACAACGCGTATGTATATAAAGTTCACCTGGCACAAGTTGAATTAAACTTTTAAACTCTGTATAGTCTCGTCGACTTCTTTATTAGCAACTTCTTCTTGAGAAGATTTTACAACAAAAATTGTAAACTTAAGAGAGAGTTCACCTTGTGCTCGTGTAAAAGATATTACTGCGAGTTAGTGATGCTCCGAATACCAAGTGATTTTTAATTCAGTTGTAATAATGAAATTGGATATGTATGATTTTGACTTGCCAAACCACTGAATGCTGAGTCTGGTGGTAGCCATTATATAGTGCCACCAACAATGGAAATATCACAAACGGGTATATTTATTCTGTACGGCCATTGATGTATTCATTTTAATAAGATGTTGTTTGGGTGGATAGAATAATAAGATCATGAACCACACGAGAGAGAATTCAAATTATTGTGAAACCAAAAATTATACTTGTAATCATTTGCCCATCGATCACGTAACTTATAAACTTACGACGAAGTAAGTTCCAATGTAATATGCCTGCCAGTGTTTTTAACATTCTTCCTTGTGAACACTGCAATAAGTGATTTGCTGCCACCTTAACGATTTTTCATTTAAAAAGCAGTTTTCTTCGTGAAGTGGAGCTCTTTTTGTGTAATGGGGACTCATAAAATTCCTGAAGGGGTAGGAGGAATGAATAATAATCTCTGCAAGTCTGTGTTGCAAGCTTTTGTTCTCTCTGGATTTTCAATCAGTATGACTGTATCATTAGTGATAATGAGGGTATTAAACTTATTGTTCTCTTAAGAAGTTGATGATCTTCCTATCAATAGAAAATACTTGTGAGCCTCAAGTTTAGAAATCCTTCTGGATTTATTTGAATGACGCAATTGTATGTTAAAAGTCTCTTAAAAGGTGATGAAAACAACTAATATGCTGTTTTGAATGCGTGAATGGCAACCGTTTTCCCGTGTTGGAAGTTAATGAGTCATAGAATCACATTAACTTTTGATTGTTATTGCTTTCATTAGTTTCTCCTACGCTTTGTACATTGTGTGTGTGCACATACTTTATTGTTGCTTTTGAGTTATATAATTGGGCGGATGAATTGCTAATTGACTTTGGTTTTACATGGGCGTCAAGTGATTAAGAGTAATTAGGGCAATAAGATATAAAAATTGACACTGTAATAACGAGTGCAATAAACCTAATGGACTTGCAAGCAATAAGTGAATGGATTAAGAACGTAGTATTTCTTTTTCATTTATATATACTTCATTGCATTGGAGAGGTTTTTTCTTTGGAGGAAACAAAATATTATTATTATACACGAGTTTATCTTATATTGCTCCATGCGTTGTCTTCACGAGCTGGCAATTTAGTTTTAAGCATGTGCAAAATTTTAACTGCAAGATTAATTGAAGAGAAGCCATCTCTGACTGTGCAAGAAGAGATGTCAATTAGTAGAAAGGAAACAATTTTAATTGATTTTCTAATTAACAACAGGATTAGTTGATTGATGGCATGAGTGTTGGATAATGTGACTGTCACGCATCTCTGATATATTTAATGAAAGGATTGTAATATGCGAATTGTGATATTTTTCACGTGTGTCGTAAGATTACATAACGAAGAAGTAACAGTATAGCTATTCGTACAGAAGTTCATTAATGCCGCTTCTTGGAGTTTCGAGTTGTGTGTCGAAATAATAAAATGTATTTTGAAACGGTTTGGAATTGTATTTGTACTTAAGACAGAAGTTAAAAGAGCGAAGATGGTAGAGAAACTTTGCAGAAAGATTCTTCTAGAGATTGTGTTAGTAATTGCATGTATATAGGAGTAGGTTTTTGTATGCCCAAGATGCATCTTGTTGTATCATTGTACGACGTACCTTCAAGGCAGAAACGTCAAATGATGGAAATAGACGCCTTCGTAATCAAGACTGATTCACTTGACACGTGAAGAAAGCTGAGAGATGAGTTTGTTGGAAGAATTGTGTTGAGAATTACAGAATGAGACTCTCTTTGTGATTGATCTCTGGATGTGGAGAAGAGCAGGCCAGAGCAAATACAGTAAACAAAGCTTTTTGTGTATTTGCCATTGTGCTTACAGTGTTTAAGTAGCCTTCGCAGTTTCTCTCTGTGTGTAAGATGAGTCTCTTAAGTGTGTCTTCTTGACTCGAGTCTTTTCAGAACTTGTTCATTTGACAAGAGAGAGAGAGAGATAGAGCAAAAAGTGACGAGTCAGATGGTTAAATGTAATGAAAAGGAATTCACAACTTGCATCACAAAGTTGCAAGCTGCATTAACATCGCATACAGAATACCCTAAAGTAAAGAGTAAACTTATACACGTGCGAGAATGTGTGTTGCATTATCAGTAATGAATTATGTTTATACCATGAATGGGATTTTTTCGCTTCTCCACTCTCTGGAGCATTTTTGTGTCTGACTGCAGTTGCAGCTTTAAATGTGATTGAACACAAGTTGTAAACAATCCTCGTTACATTTGATGTGCACGAGTTTCTCTCAAGATGCAGGAGCAACATTTTGAGATGAAAAGTTTACGTGTGTGTCTTGGGTGAAGTGCAGAATGCATGCCAAGTTTAACGAACAGAAAACACTGAAAGTAGTGCGATGGGAAATCTTCGATGAATCACTACCATTCACCACCAACCAGCAGCTTCAAGGTTTCATGGTTCTTGCGGACTCCTTGGGGAATTCTTCCTAGACATTTCTTCGAAATTAAATGGCATTTTTAACATTACAATTTAAACTTCACGGGAGATGCATTTCCACTGGGAAAAAGTGCATTAGTTGCAAGGATTGGGAAGATGACCAAGTTGTTTTGGTCCATATATTCAGAGAAGCTCTTTGAAACTTCTTTTTAAATCACACTCAAGAGGATATATAAGTATAATACTTTGTTAGTTTATTGTATTTGATATAGTTCAAGCAGTTTTCAAAGCGCGTAGAGTTATGGAATGCTATGAATGAATGAATGATTAAGACTGTCCATCGTTCTTAACAATAAAACATAAATTGAAGTAGGGAATCACGTTAGCAGCGTGTGTTATGTGAGTCGTAAAAAATAAAGGAAGACATTTGGTAGTGTTGGCACATAAAGGAACAAGAACACAATATCGATCAACGAGTTGTAGTATCATTTAAGAGGATGAAAGACAACTCTATTGAGTTCTAATCAAACTCATCACCATCATCATCGACTTAATCGCTTGTGTTGTTTGATTGCTTGCTGCCTATAAACAATGAAGTCAATGGATCTCATAAAACCGAGCAAAAAAGGATTGAATGGCTCATTTGATGTGTCCATGAATTCATTGGTTTTTTATGGGAGATTTCTCCATATCTTCTGACACATACACTCAACATACACACGGTGGAGTGCAGGCAATAGTGTCAGTTCAACTTTGAAATGAGTTCAACGCATTGGAGCTAGTGCCCTGTGCCAGGAATGAATTAAAATAACCCGTAGGAAGAGGATTAGAAGATTTTATTGTAGGTGATCAACTTTCGCTGATTATCTTAATAAGAGAACGAACTAATTGACAAAAATGGAGCTTTAAAATAACATTTTGTCAGTGTTATAAGCATAACAAATGATTAAGATTGGAATTTGAATGAATTTTTAAAATCTGTTCAGTGGGCTTTATGAAACTAATGTTACACGACATCATAAGGATTAAAAATCCGAAGAATACAAGCTGGCAAGTGTGTAGGGATTTTAAAGGCGTGTGCAGACACATTTGAAATGAAAGTGTGGATGAACACAATGTAGCATTAGAGATGATCGTTCTATTTTGTGTGTCCAAGTTGAATAAGTCAGCTCTGGGGTCAATTATAGTGAAGGATCATCAGTCATCGTCTTCATCGTATTGTGTGGAAGGAAGAAAAGTAAAACAAAGACAGAATGATTCGATTGAGAGAGTAGTTTTTTCTGCCCAACTTGGTATTGTATTATTATGCAATAAGACAATCCACCCTTTTCAATGGGCGTCTTCATCTTTCGCCTCTATCTCTCTCTCCCTTCTTCTTATTATTGTTATTTCGGGATTTAAAATTCCCATTAGGGTTATCTTTCTAGATTATCTCATACTCAGGGCTTACCTTTTGCCTTTTACGACGAGAATTAGAAACCTAATGGATATTATTTTGCAACAAACTCAAAAGCTTAAAAGTTGTCTGCCACATCCCCAGATTGAACATCTTGAGATTTAGTGGAGAGTAAGATTCAATTTGAAACTTTTAAAATAGTAGACATTTTAGGCGTGTGAAGAAATTCTTAAATGTTGTAAGAATGTGTTTGAATTAATCGCTGACACATTCACTCTCACTTTAGAGCTGAACTTGGAAGAAATTCTTGAGATTATGTTTGCACAATTTCTTAAAATAATTAAGAGAAGTGCATAGGAATGATGGAATTGCATTGAACAAGTTAAAGGATTCATTAACGCATTGTATGCAACTTAAGGGGAGGAATGAAGAGAGCCGACTACTTTGACGCGTCTAAATTGACATATTTATAAACATGTTCATTTGATGACTTCAAGATACTCTTCTGCTCGAGATGAACACAGAAAAAACATCGAGAGAGTGAATCAAGACTCAATCCTGGAGAGAGGTTAAAGAAGAACTTAAAAGTTGCTCCACGCACTTTTATATGCACGCATCGTTATTAAGTGCACACGTTGATATGGCTGTGAAAGGAAAATGCACTTACTTGCATTCATAGTACAGGTCGTCGTATCATGAATGAAATCATTACGTGAAGTTGAACGTAAACTTTCAGGTCAGACTAGTTAAAGCGAAAGAGATAATATTGCGATGCTTTCATTTCAATGTATTAAGTACGGCTTCATATAAAAGTCAAATGGTAAATGGTATTTGGTGAATATCAAAGAAGTGATCCGGCTTTTATTTAAAGTTTAGTTAGTTCAAATGTGTTTGTATTTGTAATCATGTTAAAACCTTTAAAGAAGGTTTAACCGAGAGAGAGATTGATTCTCTTTGTACGCACTCCAGATCTCAAGAGGTTTTTTTAGAAGCAGGAGAAGAAACTAAAAGCAAAGCCGATGATGTGTTCTGGGTTCTCAGAAAGAGTTTGTGTTGCCTGATTCATCTGAAGATGCAAAAAACCTCGTTGCACTATATATACATGTATACAGCCTCATATTATAGTCTCTGTGTCTCTGATGTTTTCTTCGAATCCGAACTTCTAATTGAATGATCAAAGGGTAGTTTGAAATTCAAATGTGTAATCACATCTCTACACAGTAATCTCTCTATATATATACTTTCTTGGGAATTATGTTGTATTTATATGCGGGCTTGGTTTTAGTCAATCTTCAAGAGGTTCAAGAAATTCAAGTGGGTTTTTTGTCAGCAGTTTTTCCTTGAAAAATAATAAATATAGTCTGTGCAGTGTGTTTAATATGAAGAAACGATGGACAAACAAACAGGAAATTATAAGAGAGACCTTACATATACACTTCAGAAGAAGAAGAAGCTTAAGGGGGAAGGGAAATATGTTTGCTGAAGTAAGTAGAGTATCATGATTTGAAATTCAGAATTCAGTGGATTGCAAAGACAGTTAAGACAGACGTTGACTGAGGAGAGCTAGAAGGCAGGTAGGGTCGCATTTTGTGATGGAGATAAAATCATCATCGAAGGGTTGGTTTTTGAATTGCTTAGCTTTTTATGAGTTTGGGCCAGCTTTATATTTACTTTCCTAAGGGTTGAAAGGCCCTTGTCAAATCAATCAGAGGTTTTATTAGTCTGGGCGGTGTGGACTGGACTGGAATTAGGGAATTGTTGTTTTGTTTGTACATCTTTATTACCTGCGAAGAACAACATTTCCTAAATATTTGGATGCTCCTACTTTGTGTTGTAAATTACTTTTATAGAGTTGCACGGGCTTCTGCCTGCGAATAATTTAGGGAAAGGTATCTATATTATAGCTTGAGGAAATATATTGATTACATTGATGAGAGATTTTGATGGACTCGTGTAGATGGTTCTATGAAATCAATGTGCAAATCAAGAGTTAAAGTAAATAGAAGCTGGGCGTTTTTGAAACACCTGGATTCCTTATTATCACTTTGTAGCTTTAATTTATCTCTCTTCTTGGAGTCTACGCAGGAGGACTTAATGAACTTGTTGATTCAATTAAACTGATTTGAAGAACTGATATGAGGAACCCTTCGCGTGGATTTTCTATTGGTTAAATTGTTTAGAATTAGGTTGGGAGTTTTTTTATTAAGGTGCGTAGATACAAGTAGCTAAATATTCGACAGAGGAAAAGTAGTTTAAAACTTGTCTTCTAAAGCATCTCTCTACGACATGTGCATGAATGTGTCAGATCAAGAGGTCACTTTGTGGGAGAACTGAGCTTGTCATTCTCTTTGTTTTAATAGCCTTTTAAGATTTTAATCGCTGTTGTATTTTGAATCCCTTAAGTCAACCAAACCCAGTAGCTGTGTCCCCGCTGACTCAAACACATCGCGTACATACAAATACAAAGTTACAACTTTCTTTAGAGTCGTCTTAATCTGATCTTGATTCATGATGCAGCTCAACTTTTCTACTGGCTACGGACAAAAGAATATGCCTAGACAATAAGAGGCAGGAGTAATTTCTTCTTCTAAAATACTATGACATAGCTTAATATGCGTATTATTATTATTATTATTACTCGCGATCTGAAAGCATGTGAAGACTTCATTGCTCGAAATCTCGTCCAG
>Ga0194135_10000649_pt1 | contig 20390 bp, 18 predicted proteins | sample LitLau_LLRF_2013_FD_134024 | JGI IMG/M metagenome (GOLD analysis project Ga0194135, IMG submission 134024) | Freshwater sediment microbial communities in response to fracking from North America - Little Laurel Run_MetaG_LLRF_2013 (version 2) | ecosystem: Environmental > Aquatic > Freshwater >...
CATGCACAACCATTCATTGTGCTGGTAATGCCGTTTGTGTCGTAGAAGAAGGCTCGCCTCAGTGTAAATGTCTCAAAGGTAAAATATTCAATGAAGCAAGTGTTGAAAGTTGGACTCCAATTTAATGAAAGTCGATTCTATGGTTTTAAAGGATACGAAGGTGACGGAGTGTCGGACTGCGTTAAAGTTAAAACGCCACTCAATCTAACGATTTGCGAGAATGACACAGACTGCGTGGACTCCGAGGCTTGTATCAACGGGAAATGTCAAAGTCCTTGTATGGGAACTTGTGGAAACGCTGCAGAGTGCATAAGTATGTTGAGATTGGAGTCACTTTTCAAAATGCAATGGATTTAAACAATTAAATGTTTGTGCCTTTGCAGTTAAAGATCGAGTGCCCAGCTGCTACTGCCCTGCAGGGTATTCAGGAGATCCCTACTACTGGTGCGTCAAACTCCCCCCACGTCCACCATGTAAGGCATACCTACACATACAAACAAAAGATTAGATGAATTTCACCAAAACTCTTAATATCCAATGAATGTTTTCCCTTTTTTACTCCAGTCGAAGGAGATGAATGTGACACTGATGCCGACTGTCCCGATGACATGTCCTGTGGTCTTCACGGCTTCTGTGTTAACCCATGTTCTCATGTCTGTGCTGTCCATACTGGAGCCAAATGTGAAGCCAAGCGACATCGGGCTACTTGCTGGTGTCCGAATGTTGGACAACCTTGGAAGCGATGCTTTTCCCAGGAAGAAACTTCTTCCAACTCTACTGCCGGTTAGAAATGCTTCACAAAATACTCAGCAAACTGGAAATAGGTGGATAATAAAGGACATTTAAATATTTCAGGTGTGGTCGCTGATCCAGGACATGCCGGCCCGTACTCGTTGGTTAACAAACGTCGAGTAAGTCCATGCAATCCTTCCCCTTGTGGAACGATGGCCTCTTGTCACATCTCTAGGAATCGAGCCGTCTGCCATTGCCTTCCAGGCTACAATGGTATTCCTCCTGCTTGCATTCCAAAGGTTTGTGCTACTGGCAATTATTTGATACTTTATTGTAATTCTAATTATTCTTCAATTTAACAATATTTATGCGCTATGCAGTGTTTTAAGGACCATGACTGTCCATCAAACATGGCCTGTATCCACGGAACATGTGGCGATCCATGCCATTCCAAATGTTCCCGTAACGAGTACACTTTCTGTACCGTTATCGACCATAAACCCACGTGCGTCGACGCTACTAACGAAAACCTCCTTCTGCGAGTCGCGAATGATGGATGATGGACCAACAAAGATTTCAATTTACTTTTTTAATTTATTAATTTTTTTATCCAAATAAAACTCGAGATTACTGAAAAAGGAAGATAAATATCACGAGAGTATAAAAATATCATCAAAAATAACAAAAAAAGTGTTAAGTATCGATAATGTCTTCCCATAAGTCATCAGTTTCATCCTCTTCATCTTCTTGAGGAGCAGCAGACGTAGCCTCTGAAGCTGACGCATTAGGAGGTGCATCGCCATCACCGCCAACTTTCTTTCCAAACAACTTTTCATATTCTTCAATACTTCCAATGATTGGTTCTGCAGCAACGTTGACGTCGAGTATCGGCGGGTCTTTCAGCTTCTTCTTTTCTGTCTCAGCATCTTTTAACTTACGACGAAGTTTCTTTTGAATTTTATTTGTTTTTACAACTTTCTGCATTCCCTGTGAGTTGAACCATCGCTCATACCAAGTCACTGGTAAATCTTCCCTGTTGGTGTTGTTATTGTCATTTGCTGTTGAGTCCTCGTTGTTATCATCTTCTCCAAGAGGAAGATTCTCACATCCATGTACCTGCGGCGATGGTGCCTTTTCCTGCTCTACGTTACCAGCTTCATCCTCTTCTTCGTCATCTTCTGACTTCGTGTCTTCAAAACTTGTAATAAACTCCACAGGGCTTTTTGGACGCCGAGGACTGATAACTGCATCATATTTCGAGTTATCGGTAGGCTCGCATAAAAGACTTCGTCTTGACGTCGAATCATCATTGTATTGTTCAGGTCCTTCTGAGATCGGTGAGGTGTCTTGAAACTGCGTAGAATCTTCGTCTCTTTCAGACATTCCTGAGTCGATTTCTCCTTCTTCTAGTTCTTCAGGAAATTTCTCGACTAATTCTTCTTCTACAAATTCGCCTCGAGTTTCTTCATCTTCAGTGGTCACAACCTTTTCAACACTAAACTCTGCACTTAGCATTGGTGGCAGTTCGTCGATTGAATAGTCCAACTCGTCGTCTTCATTAGTCTCTTCCCTTTCTTGGTGTTCAACTTCTTCTTCCCTGGTTTCCTCATTATCAACGAGAGCTTCCTTTTCCTCCTCACTTAGATTTTGTTTTTCATTATTGCTTTCAACGTCTTGATTTTCTTCTTCGTCATCTTCCTTTCTCTCCTCTTTGTCAGAGATTGTTGAGCTGTTTTGAACACTTTCTTCCTCAACAACTCCATTGGATGCAACAGACACCGAGTCTAATGTTTCTCCTTCGGCTAAAATGTCATTCCACGCTGTTTTGTCCTCAACAACATCTTCTACTTCTTCCTCTTCCATACTTTTCTCAACTGAATCTTCATCATAATCATCATCTTCTTCCTGGGCGTCTTCGTCTTCCTCCGCCTCATCTGCGGAAGACGCTGCGTGAAGTTCTAAAACATCCTCTTCGACGATATCCAACTTTTTCTTGTTCTTCTTAAATTTTGACCGGGATTTGTTTTTCGGGCTATTGGTGTCGTTTTTATCTATTGATTGGCGACGCGCTAAATTCTCAACCAACTTCGATCTTAGTTTGTCCTCTTCTAAAGTTGAGTACGATTTCGTCAAGAGTGGCAAACAATTTGATGCCCCATCACCTAAAGTATCTTCAACTGCTGTACTTTCGTCGTCAGTCTGGTTCTCTCCTAAAACTTTCTGTACTTTATCCATAATTGTTTCATTTTCTTCTTCTTCGTCACTACTCACTTCTTCCAATTCCTTTTCCTCCTCTTCATCTTCCTCTTCAGTAACTTTTGTTGTTGTGTCAGGCTCAGCCATCGATGATGGAGATTGCTTATTCTCATTTTCTTTGTCCTCTGCTTTGGATTTCTCTTCTCGGACTGGATGAACAGTTTCTTTGGCACTTGCGGTTGGAGTTTCAGAGTCTTCATCAATAGAAACACCTTGAGTACGAAGTAGAGCTTTTATTGCTTTCGCTCGATATTCGAGTTCAAGAAGCTCCATTAGAGTCTTGGGAGCATTTGCTTCAGTCGCCTTTTTCTTCTTCTTTTTCTTTTTTGTCTCCTTCTTTACAACCTTCTTTTTAGCTGCAAAAACAGTCGAAGCACACAATATAGTTTATGATAGTAAAAAGAATCATTGTATTCGCTAAACAATACTTACTTTTAATTTTCTTGCTATTGTCAGTTTCTTTCTTTTTAGTTTTCCGTTTTTTCAGTTTCGGCGGACCTGGGGCATCTTCTTCGATAGGCACTTCTTGGTCACTTTTGTCTTTCTTTGTTGAATCCTCAACCATTTTGGCCATTTTACCTGAAAACGAAATGAGCTGTGATCAATCTTGAACACAAACCAACACACCAACTAATTTGTAATTGTTAGCTGCACTTACCGTCTAAAATGTTGAAGACTGTCTGAGGGTCCAATTGTTGGAGGATACGCAGACACCTTTGCTCTAATTGAACAATAGGAATATTCTGTATAAAAAATAGGAAGAACTGTATTACAATCCAATAATTACAGATGACACTTTTATAATATTGAGTAATTCTTACCCTGAGAACTGGCGGAATCATTGCCTTCAATCTCTTCCCCCGGAGTGACCGGATAGCTTGAGTCAACAGAGTTTCTCTATCATGAACATGATCCGCCAACTGATGCAACTCTTCACTAAGGTCCACTTCACTTCCTACGTCAGAATCACCCCGTTCCCAGTACCGTTCCGTATGCAAACGCTGACTTACATCATTTTCCACCGATGACGCAGTCGAAAATGCACTCCAACTTCTACTTCGACCCCTTCTCTGACTAGGCGGAGTTCTACTACCTCTGCTATGAGAACGTCTTCTATAATCATACTCCCGACTTGGCGTAAGACTTCTGCGATAATATTTACGACTAGGTGAGCGTCTCCTTTCGTAATCCCTGATGCGCGACGAAGGACTTCTTGGCGATGGACTCCTCCGCCCTTCTCGACGATCATCGTAGCGATAGCGGTTCCTTTCATCATCATCATGTCGATAATATTTCCTCGGAGGAGACAAGTCATTACGAGATGACGATCGACGACGAGGTTGCCGTTGTTGAGCTGATTGAGGTGGCGGAAGAGGGGGGTGCATATGAGTTGGATACACGAAATCTTCCCGAGGAGGTGGATGAAATGGTTCATAGTTTGGATACTTTGCGATCAGTCCTAAAGGCTTTCGGCGTTCACTGAAAGGAACCCCGTGGTAAGGACGTCGCTCGTCCATCGCTTGTGAAAGGCACACCCCCTGCCCTAACCCTAAACTTTGTTTACAACAATCAAATTAAATTCTACGTTTGTTTTACTGTATCTCGATTTCAGAAGTGCCAATTCAAATTCAAATCGTTTTTAGATTCGCGCGTCTGTCAAGACCAGTAAAATCTCACAATGCCCTGGTCTCAATGAAACCTCGTCGGCTTTGCTTGCAGTTTGCTCGTTGACAGTTGCACACAAATTGTCCCAAATTCCCCAGCGTTGAGATTTACTGTGGATTTCCCATGGACTGCAATTATGTCTCATTCATTTCAAATCAATCGAACGTAAAGCGACGACATAGAATGCCCTGTCGTTGCGCTTTGTCGCTTATTAGCCAACATTACTCAACAGTTACAAATGCAGCCAAGACTATTTTTAAATAACCCTTGAATATTAACGCAACGTCAAGGCCGAAAGGTGTAGTACAAGATGATGATGAGGATATAAATTATTATACATGGGAATTCCGTTATTGCATCCATGTGCGATATATTACATAAAACCATTTACTAGCATATCGTGCCTAGTAGGCGCCCACCTTTCGGCTTCGATTGTCGATGTAACGATGTGTAATTGATTGGCAGCCTAATAAGGATATGATAAGATAAGGAATCAATTAATTGGGTCGTCGTCGAGATTGATTGGGTTGTTCGGTATCGGTATTTTACAATTGCTGGGAAGTATTGGGACTCTAGGTTAGCCAGTGACGATGGACTTTACACCAAAAAAGAACATTCCAAATCCTAGGGAAAATGCCAACCCCATCTCACAACTTTTCTTTTGGTGGATCAACCCTCTTTTCTTCAAAGGGTACAAGAAGGGCCTCGGTGTCGACGATCTTTACTCTCCCCTGTCCGAAGATGAAAGTGGACGGCTGGGTGATCTCGTCTCAAAGTATATCTCTATATATATAATCTCCAGTTTCCCTATTCCAATAAGTATTGTCTAAAATTTTCATCATTTTCTGGAAATTTGCAGGGGATGGCTAGCCGAAATAGACAAAGCTGTAGCTAAAGGCAAGCGACCTCGTTTGTACAAAGCTCTCCTTCGGTGCTTCTGGTCGACTTATTTCTGGCTGTGCTTTGGTCTCATGATTGATGAATGGGTTTGCAGGTAAAAGCTCCATGAATTTAATCATGGTAATCCATGGAACGTAATTATTGCACATGAGATTTGATTGATTTTATACTGCTCAAATAGAGTGGCACAGCCAATGTTTCTCAAGTTCCTCATCACGGCAATTTCAGACGACGAAGAAGAATGGAAGAAGTACTCGTACGCTGCGGGTGTGTCTGTCGCCACTTTGCTTCACTCCCTCTTGCTCCATCCGACGATGTTCGCAAATCAACACGTAGGAATGAAATGTCGTGTTGGCGTTTGTTCACTCATTTACAGAAAAGTGAGATACTCCACTGTATTAACTTTAAGTGAAGATTTAAACCAAGCATTGTCTAAATCGGGAACTTTGACAGGTACTACGACTAAGTAAACGAGCTCAAGGACAAACGACGATTGGTCAAATGGTCAACTTGCTATCTAACGATGTCATTCGATTCGACACAAATCTCATGTTCATTCCTTACTTGTTCATTGGACCTGTACAGCTTGTTATCTTTACGTACTTTCTTTGGCAAGAACTTGGTGCATCCTGCCTTGCTGGAATAGGATTTATCATTTTCCTCATCCCAATTGAATGTACTAAGCCTTGATTACTGTTACGCGCTTACATAACACAGAATTACACTAAAACCTTCATTCCATGACATGTCATCTTTGTTTTCTATTCCAGACTGGATAGGAAAAATGTTCACAGGTTATCGATTCCACATAGCCAAGAAAACAGACGAGCGTGGAAGAATTATGAATGAAATCATTGTGGCAATGCGTGTAATCAAAATGTACGCTTGGGAACGACCTTTCGCTGCAATGGTCAACCGAGTTCGAAAGTAAGTTCCTTACCACTCCTTATGACAATTCACTGAATAACCTTCCTGACACAACTACATTTAAACTTAGGGAGGAAGTTGGAGTGCTCAGGAAAGCCTCTGCATTACGAGCAGTCTACTTAAGTCTCTACATTAGTTCAGCCCGTCTTGTGACCTACTTTGTATTCCTCTCGTATATTTATCAGAACAATCCCCTCACGGCAGACAAAGTCTTCTTCGTCCTGACTATCTTCAATATCATTCGTCAACTCATGATCAGCTACTTTCCAACGGCTGCTGCTGCGATTGGGGAACTTTTCGTGTCTATGAACAGGATTGAGGTTTCCATCTTTCCTATTTTTCTGCTGGCTTTTAGACGAAGTTCCTGATTTTCAATCTTATTCATCATATCTTTCATGAATTTGTTTGCTTCAGAGTTTCTTGTTGCTTGAAAACCAAATGGAAAACCAAGCTGGAGACAAGTTTACAGTTGAAGGAGGACCGACAAGTGGAGAGATACAAATGAAGGAAGTTAACGCAAGGTACAATGAATGCATTACAATATACTCTTGACGATTTTGAAGTTCAATTAATTGAAAAAGGACAACGTTATAATTTACAGTTGGATTGGGAACAAGGAAAATCTCCACCAAGTTAGTCTTGACCTGAAGGGACCTCTCCTTGTGATGGTGGTTGGTTCTGTCGGCTGTGGAAAGGTGAGAACTCAAACGACGTCAGACTAATTTATTTCATTGTACCCTGTCGTCCTACTTGCCTTCATATACCGTATAATATTTTAGACATCTCTCTTGCACACAATCCTTGCGGAACTTCCAATTTCCGACGGCAACTGCAGAGTTAAAGGCAGAGTCGCTTACTCAAGCCAAGAGCCTTGGATTTTCGGAGGCAACGTGAAACAAAACATTCTCTTTGGACGGGAGTTCGACGCCAAGCGTTACGCTGAAGTTGTCCGTGTCTGCGCATTGGAAGATGACTTTACTCAACTGCCGCATGGAGACCAGACTATCGTTGGAGAACGAGGAGTCGCGTTATCCGGAGGACAAAAGGCTCGTGTCAACTTAGCACGTGGTCTTTATCAAGAAGCTGACATATACTTGATGGACGACCCCCTCAGCGCTGTAGACTCCAAAGTCAGTCGACACATTTTCGAAAAAGCCGTCAAGGATCATCTCCGTGATCACTTGAGGATTCTGTGCACTCATCAACTCCAATATCTGCCTCAAGCTGATCACATCATTGTAATGAATGAGGTAACATAATAACGACTACAGGAGAAGAATTCCTTAAGCTGTTCAGTTAACAATCGGTGTATTTATATAGGGACGCATTCTAGCTCAAGGAACGTACGAATATCTTCAACAATCTGGTGTTGACTTTGTAAGTCTTATGACTAGCAACGACAGCGTCGACGATGTCGCAAAAGCAGTAGAAACAACTGGAGAAGTAGCAAAAGTAAAAGAAGAAGACAAAAAGAAACCCGAAGGAAACGCAGAGAAAATGGCCGGTGGTTCAGTGACGTGGTTGACATATTGGGAATATTTCATGTCCGGAGGTTCCATGCCGTACTTTCTCTTTGTCGTCTTTAACTTCGCTTCATCCCAAATATGCTTCACTGCAGCCGATTACTGGCTGTCCCTTTGGACAGGAGCTGAAGGGAAACGCTTAACACGTCTTCGCCAAGAATCCTCCACGCCAACGTCAACAACAGCTGGAGCAGTTTTGTTAGAAGGAGCACGTCGAATTAACGGCAGTTTTATAGAGGCAGACGACTCAGTCAATTATTTGGGCGAAGACATTTACTTGTTCGTCTACACGGGAATTGTCGCTGGAATATTCTTCCTTACGAAAGCCCGTGCTGTTTCGTTCTTTCTCTTCTGCATGCGAATTAGTATCAAAGTTCACAATAAAATGTTTGAAAGTCTTGTTCGTGCTCCGATCAAGTTTCTCGACGATAATCCTTCAGGTATGAGTGCATTCCTGGACATGACGCGAACTCAATGAAATAAATATAAACTTGACAATTTCTCGTAAACAATTTCAGGTCGAGTTATGAACAGATTCACAAAAGACATTGGCTCAATGGACGAACTTCTCCCGTACGCTTTTTTCGACGCAGTCACAATTTTCCTCTTGATGGTCACAATGGTCACGCTGATCATTATCGCAAATGCTTACATGGCCATTCCTACTGCTGTCCTACTTGTTCTTCTATTTCTCGTCAGAGCGTATTACATCCATACTGCAAGAGATGTGAAGCGTATTGAGGCAGTTAGTAAGTCAATACAGAATTCTAATTCAGCGAATTATGTCTCCAGTTCCATACAACTTTATGTAAATCTTTGTCTTTGCAGCAAGAAGTCCAATTTTCACTCACGTTGTATCTTCTGTCACGGGTCTCACTACAATCAGGTCCTCGGGAATTCAGAAAACTCTCATAGAACAATTTGATGGCCACCAGGATTTCCACTCCTCCTCCTGGTACATCTTCATCTCTGCTAATCGCTGGTTTGGAATTGTCTTGGAACTCATCTCTGTCGCCTACCTGACAGTTGTGACCTTTAGCTTCCTTCTCCTCGGCTCTCTTCTTGGTAAATCCCTAGTAAATCTTTCTCGATTCTAATTTCTCAAGCCATACTTTCCCTTTTCTAAAATCCAACTATTTTTCAGATTTCGACTCCAGCCAAGTCGGACTGGCCATTTCCTCCGCCTTGAATCTCACGGGTGTCTTTCAGTGGGGAATGCGGCAGAGTGCTGAAACTGAAAACCTTATGACTTCTGTAGAACGAGCCCTCGAGTACAGTAAATTGGAGCCTGAAGCGCCTTTGGAGTCCCATCCAAGTTAGTCAAGTTCATTCTATGTATAAGTTCGGGTTCTATGTGGTATATATTTACACTTATACTTCACATAACCTTGATTAGAGAAAAAGCCTCCAAAAGACTGGCCCAAGAATGGTGAAATGAAATTCGTCAACTTCTTTGTGGCCTATGAAGAAAAGGACGTAATTAAAGGAGTGACATTTGACGTGAAAGGGCGAGAAAAGATCGGAATCGTAGGTCGAACAGGAGCAGGAAAGAGTTCTATAATCAACGGAGTGTTCCGAATGACAGAGCCAAGAGGAGATTTGTTCATTGACGGAATCAGAGTTAACGATATTGGACTTCATGACTTGAGAACTAACATTTCCATCATTCCTCAAGATCCTGTGCTGTTCTCTGGAACTATGCGTTACAATCTCGACCCATTCGGCCAACACAATGATCCTGATATGTGGGAGGCTCTAGCTCAGGTTGAGCTCAAGGAAGTCGTAGATGACTTGGACATGAAAGTTACCGACGGTGGAGGAAATTTCAGTGTTGGACAACGCCAACTTGTTTGTCTTGCTAGAGCGATCTTACGGAAAAATAGGATTATCGTTATGGATGAAGCAACGGCAAATGTTGACCCCAAGTACGTTTCAAATAATCGAATGCCGCTCCACTCGTGATTGAAAGCTTTATAATATTTGAACTCTGTTTTTTAGGACAGACCAGTTTATCCAACAAACGATAAGGGAGAAGTTTGCAGACTGTACAATTTTAACGATAGCTCACAGACTTCAGAGTGTCATGGACTGCGATAGAATTCTTGTCTTAGATAATGGACTTCTTAAAGTAAGTGCAATTATATTATATAGAATTACTTCAGGATCAAGTCAAGAAAATTATTTCAAATATCAAATGAACTAGGAATATGATCATCCATTCGTCCTGCTCTCCGATCCTAATGGAATTCTCTCCTCCATGGTCTCTCACACAGGACAAGCCAGTACTGCAATCCTCAAGCAGATTGCTGCTGAGGTAAAAGCTTAATTCTTTCTGAAGATTTATTTCCATTGCATATTTAACTTCACATAGTTGATTATTTCTTTTCAGACTTTTTCAAAGAAACGAGGATCCTTTAGCGTATCCAACTTGAGTGAGATCAGAAGATCCATCACATTAGCGAATCCTATATTCAGAGAAGATGAATAATGTCTTTTTAAGCCGCTCAGATCTTATTGATATGATAATTACTTCGAACTTATATGCAATAGTAAGTTAAGAAGCATAAAAATAAATACAAAAGTAGTGTTCCATATTTTGTTGACAAGATCCAATATTTGCCTAACGCACCACTTCATCACTTGCACATACTATGACTTCAAAAAATAATGATAGGACGCAATTAAAATTTGAGATTGGGAGAGATTTTTGCATTACACGAGATTTTTTTATTAGTCAATATTCAAAACTTAACACACTAGAGACAGTCAGTTTGCTACCCCACAGTTTCTTTACCAAAATACGTTTGAAACTTTTACAAAAAGCTCTCGAACTTAAGTTGAAACAATTCTCGCCAAGCTACAATTGTAAATCTAAACCTGGCGAATTTTAATCTCCACGCTAAATGAAATTTATCATTGTCTTGAATTAAGGCACAGTCTTCAAATAAAAATCCTTTTTGGAATAATGTACAAGTGCTCTTCACGGTTGATCAGCTTGTCATAAGATGATCATCCTTTGTTAAATCTTCACAACACATTTTAACGCGAACTCATTAGTAGCATTACATTGGTAAGATTCCATTAATTCATCAGATACGGAAAAACTTAACGATAAACGAAGAAGGATGCAAGTATGCAACATTACAATAGCTATAAATATATGTTGACTAGGATATTAACTTCCTTGTAATTAAATACATAGACACCACTTATCTCAACAATCAAGAGTTTTGAGAAATAACTACACTGATTGTCTTTGAATACGTGACAGTGATGATACAAATATAGTTTGAAAAATATTAAGCCAGAATTATCAAACCAAAAAGATTTCGGGTCTACTTTCTAATAAGAAATCAGATTCGTAACGTTCAAGTGATAGGTTGAAAGACTTATTGGAATATACATCGTATTCACATTCACCTAATCTGCTAGATTTGCTAGATTTGAGGTTGACCTAATATTAATCAATTACACCACTAGGCTAGTAATCACTAGGCAATGACAAAAATACTCTTTGGGTCAAACAATGACGATGCACTTATTTTCGATAATTGCTCCAACTACTCTCCACAGTTGATCTCAGCAGGTCTCTGTGCAAGAACTTAAGGTACACTTCAACGAATGGCGTATTAATGAGAAAATAACTCAATCAGAAGTCAGATATTTTTCTGAAATCACAAAAAGGGTTATTAAGAAGACTACCAGATAACCCTACAACTTTATTTTTCAATGACAAGCACTACGACTAGAAAAATAAGATTAGTGGGACGAAAGTAAGTTTTCCGCAAACTAATTCTAAGCATCAACATTCGGTTAAGTATTAAAACAGTTAACATGATTCGGGACTGTAAACTACATTAGCTACCACAATACTCCCACAAGCAGAAAATATTCAGTAGCAGATATAACATTCAACCCGAAGAGACAACGAAACTGAATAAAACCAAAATCAAAGCGAATCCCATTAAATCAAGCATCTTCAATCAAATTAGGTATTTACGATGCATACCTAGATCTGAATTTATCCTGAGATGGACCAAAGTATTCCGTGTACACTAAATGGAATAGAAATAAATGAAACAATACAATTAAAACTGATAACACCGCCCAAAACATTGTAGACATAGCTCCATAACCACTTCCGTGCTTATGCATAGAGATCACATGGTGCTCGTGGGCAGGAGCTGTAATATTAAAACATTATTGTAACTTTGGTTCTTTTCTCTATCAAGTAAATCTATGCATTTATAAGCATACCTTCTAAGATTTCTTTCACGTGAATAGAGAAGTGCAATTCTTCAGCATGCTTTTTATCTGCAGTAATATACAGAATTGAGGTAACCGGATCTGTAAGCTTTACTGGAAATTGCTTTTTAATCGGGCCTAAGGCAACTGGAGCATCCAAGCATCCTGCATCACAAGCATAGTAGTCTTTGTCGCTCCGATCTAAGGCAACATATAGGGACGCTTTGTTGTCCCCTCCGACGGATACACTGATATTCACATGAGTACCATTCCCATACCAGATACGCCTGCAATTTGAAAAATAAAATTAGCTTCTACATAAATTTTTACTTTACCAAAAGATAGAAGCAACCTAAAGTGGTAATCTCTATGCAAGTCCTTAGGCTCAGTGTTGAATTCCAAATGCGAGTTTCTAAAGCGTAATCCACCAAAACTCAAGACCATGCCTTGAATAACTCCAGAGGCTCCGGCCTTCAACAAGTGATGACACCCCTATTTCATGAAACCCAGCTTTTAAAACCAGAAATGAAGAACTATCATATTTCTACGAAACTCAAAAAGCTTACAAGTTTTTCGAGGGTTATCAGCCACAAGTTACAAACTTTATAAAACTCCTCCTCAGTTTTCATCGACATCCAAAGGCTTTGTGCTTGCCTAAACAATATTATCATTTCTAATAGGGGTCATATGAGAGTATACAAAAGTTGCACCAATGGAGTAACTCACAGGGTATGGTGACCACCGTAACAACCATCTGCGTATGACAGTACAGAATTTGCTTCTGCAATTTTTGCTGCTGACGTACCGGATTCTTGAAGCGGAGCTCGGACTTGAGTTAAAACAGAGTAGACTGTGGCATTTATTTGATTTCCATTGATAACATTCTCCGCTCTGGACGGGCTAATGTAAAATCCAGTGTTCCACAAAGCCATCCATGCTACCTCATGCTGAGAATAGAAGTTGTGTCCATTTTGTGAAAGCACTTTCTTCAATTCCTATAAAGTAAACAGAACCAAAATCTTAAATTATGAAAATCGTAAATGTACACTTTGCAATAGAAAATAAAAACCAACGAACCGATTCCGACTTCTCCATGATTTCATCTTTAACTGAATCGAAATCCTTCCGACTTGCTATTTCCACATAATTTACAACCGTTACAAATCGTTGTGTCAGTACTTCCCGGGCTTTTACCTGAACAAGAAGTTTCGACTTAGCATATCCAAATCCAGCAGCTCTATAATACACTAGATAAATTGCTGATAAAACTTACTTGAATAGCATTAGGAACTTTCTTGTAAGCCACTGAAACTGCCATAAATCCATTTCTTCCCCCATCGATGACGCCGCTACCTAATATGTAAGTTATTTCGCCATCTCCTTGTTGCATGCTGCACAAAAAACGAAAAAACCCAATCTTTGTTTATTTGTAACAAAATCACAATGTTGTGTGCTTAAATTGGAGCTTACGTTTTGGACTGCGACGCAAATGGAGGATCTCCACTCCAACCTAAGTGATCAAATTGAACAACTGTGTCTGAGTATGAAGGGTTCTTCATTGTAACATCTTGTTCTATCACTGAGGGGAATGTTCGATGTGCAAAGAAAGTGCTGGCTACTTCTACGACTCCTGATGCATCTTTGTCGATGCAAGATAATCGCTGGACAGTTCCTTTGTAGTACTGTGAGACAAATGCTTCTTTCCGAGATAATTCATCTGTCACAGAAACTCTGACAACTGGTCGGAAAGGAATAGAACCTCGTAGAGTACGGTCTCTCTACAAAATTAGCCAAAAATAATATTTTTTATACCCCTAATAGATAAATTATAGTTGTACAATAACTTACCGGCAACTTAATATTTATAGTCGCTTCTTCATGTAAAGAGCTACCTACATAACCATTCCCAATGTACGGCAAAAACTGTTTTTCATCAGGCAGAGCTGGAATGTGCAGTATATTTGTATCCATATTGTCCACTTGATCTTCAAACCGTTTCAATCGACGTTCCAAGCAAGTCTCAGAGCGCTCAACTGTATTCAAATCAACAATATGAAGCTTAACTATGAATGAAGATAAAATCTACAGTAAAATATTGCTAACCAGTGAACATTACACCGAAAATTCTAAAAATCCATAAAGTAAATAAGTTGAGACCCTCACCCTGACTGTTGCTTTCATTTGGACTTGACGACTCAAAAGGTAAGAATCGAAATCCAAAAATCCATATTAACCCAAAAAGTACAATAGTGACAATCAGCAAGCGTCGAAATCTAAAGAAACCAATACAATCCAATGAAACAAACTACCACCATCAATCAAAAGGTTTAAAAGATATCAACTTACAAATAATTAGTATCAAACAACCGCTTCAAGCGCCTAAGAGCCTCAACAAAATCCATCTTTGTTTTTAGAATCTAACTTTGCATTTGCCCTGACGAAGTTATTTTTCTTCACTCATTGACACACTTTTGGCTAAGAATTCCGTGTTATCACATCCGCAAAATAAATTCCTTTGAACACTTTTTAGCTACTGAAGTTTAGCATTCCTCTAGTTGGCAACATTAACAGAATCACCACCACCACCACCCACTGACAAACGTTGTACCTGAAATAAGATATTACTTATTCATACTATTCAATTACGAACCCCCTTTTAATCCATACACATATGTGCGTTTCCACATTTGATTAAGTTAAATACCTGTCTACTATATATATAATATGTTCAGCTCATGCATCTGATTACAAAGACCTTTCTTTCCAGCTCTTCAGTCCAGGATCCTTGTAGTAACTCCACCACCTATCACAACAATTTATTTTAGCACCTAAGCAATTACATGAAACTTGTCAGTGTACTACTTACTATGCATTCAAATCATTCAGCGTGACATTTTGACTTACCCGAGAAACCACACTGCGCCAGTAGAAATTACTTCTTGCAAACTTTGTCAGCCGGAGCTCTTCACACTTACTTCGTCGTCGTAACTTGTAGCTCCACTGTTCACCTTCCACTCCGTCTGATTCCGTCGAAATCTTGCTCACCCCTGACCTTGTGACCTGTCTTCGTGGAGGAACGACGAAACTGCCGACTTGGCATAAAATGACATCCACGACGAAGATTGGTGCTGGAAGAGTCAACACAAGACACATATGCGTTGAGACACAAATTCCGCTCTTCCGCCGCCCCTCTTCACATTCTCTCCCGTTCAAACTCAGGGCCCGCCAATCCTCGTCAGTGTTTTCTTCCTGACACAAACAAGGACTCGTCGAAGAGTAGGCGAAGTGTTGCCAGGAAGGGTTTTTCGAAATTTCGAAACAGGACCACAGGGTTTCTTCAAACAGCTCGGTGGTGGTGCTCTCGGCATCGGCAATATTAAGTTTAAGGTTTGTATATTATATTTATAATATTGTTATGTCATCAAGAGGAGGTCCAGGAAGCAATCAATCCATGGACAAGTTCCGGGAGGAGATACAACGAGCTCTGGATAAAATGATTGAGGATCCGGAGTATTCCCCGTAAGTTATTTTTAATTTTAACTTACAATAATGCAATAAATTCCATCAACGTTGTTAACTAGATCATAAAGGGAATTTAGCGGAATCTAATATTATTTCAGCTGTCACGACTTTGTAAGGACAAGGCTTCAAAATAGCAGTTGGAATGACAGGGTTCGAGCGGAATGTGTAAGGGTGATAAAAGAAAGTAAAGACGAGCGGCCTGATATCTCTAAAGTTGTTGCAGCGGTCGTACCCGTAGCAAGATGTAAGTTTATCTAACATTTAAACAGTAATCGGAATTATCGTGACATCGTAAATCTTAATGTTACCACATGGATTTAAAAAATTTAAACAACCTGGAAAATTAATTCTTTGCAGCACTCGTCCCTCCGGAAGTTAAAGAAGATCTTGTCACTTTATTGAAGAATGAAGTTTTGCCTATCGTGGAAAAGTACGAGACAAGTGCTCGTTAAGCAGCTCACGAAGAATGGAAAGACATGGTTTTATATTCGCCTCTTCCTTTACCTTTCATATTGTTAGGTTATGGAGACTCATGCTATATTTTTAGTGAAGGCTGATAAGATACAGACATTTTTGACTTTTCACAAGTTCAGATGTTAATTCTAAATAATCATGTCGAAAGGAGATGCATTTTTCAACAACTTTTTATTGACTTCGTCAAACAAATACATTATCATGAAAATTGCACTAGTCTATTCGTCTCGTCGATCGTTTTCTTTGATTTCACATTTCTCCATCAGTTCCACTACATATTGTTTTCGTTCTTCATCGATCCCATTTGTTTCGTCAGGAGTTCTGCTAGGGTAATGCGCATTGTCTTAAGTTTGCCGTCTTTCTATTACCTTGTGTTACCTGTTTCCACCTTTGTGCATTGAAAATATAGGAGCATCAGTGTGTCCATTTAATGCGTCCCTTGTTCGACTTGTTTGGCAAGCAAGTAATAATAAAATACAACAGTGCATTAGTATTGATCGGAGCTAGTTAGCCCAGACAACCTTAGTTCTCTCGGAGAGAAATCTTCAACTTCCGAACTTGGAATTTATACTTACGTTTTTGCTTTGTATTCGAATAAAGATCTCTTATTTCTCGACCTTCCTATAGTTCTACCGAACACTCTACACTTTACTCACTTTTATTATGCTTTTAACATGGTCACTATTTTTGATGCGAAAGTTGTAGTCAGAATCTCCGGAGAAAGTTGACTAATAATAATAATCATTTATTCAGAACTTCTCAAATTACAGAGTTGTTACGTCCTGAAGTAAGAATATACATAGAGTGAGCTATAAGACTAAGAATTCTGCAACTCTCACTAAAATTTTCAGAATAAGACTACACTTTCGATTTCTTTGTTCAATAAGAAAGCTGGTCAGGAATCACAGGCCATCGCATTATTATCCCTGAGAAATTGAAACCCAGACGAACAAACCTACATAAGCTCAATAGTCAGGAAAATGTAACGGGATTTGTCCGTGCTTCCAACTTACTCCACAGGCTTCTCCGAACTATCTTTCATGCACAAAATGACGGAAATATTACTTATTGGCAATAGTACATCGTCTGTAGCAGTGTCTAGGTTATTTACTAAACCAAATATGATTTTATACTTATTCCTGTCCAAATCTTGACGCCCACCAATTTCCAGACAGCCCAGCTTGGAAACTTCTTCCATCATTACTTTCATAATTAGATGCGACAATGCTACGGGGCACTATGAAACTTGTAGCCTTTGATTTGTGCGGGATAGTTTGGAGTCCAGTCACGCGCCTTCCCCGGCCATGCTTCCACTCCAGTCTCCAGTCTCCACTCCACATCAAGCACCCGCAACCACAGGACGCAAAACTTTGTCCGCTCTCTCGAGTCACTGGCGAATACATTTTTTCGACAATTCCCGTGTCAAGTTTCCACCTTTGCCATTGGAAATTTGAACTGCAGTTTTTCCTATTTGAGCATCCTTTTTTCGATACGTAGTGAACAGGTAAGTAGTTGTAAAATAACGGTGTTTTTTTAGAAGATCATAATTATAGTTAAGAGTGCGCATTCTTGAACTTGCTATCTTACCCACATTTTTTTTCTTTTTATTAGTTTAAAAAGAGATTCATCTTGCATAATGGGGAGACGACCACAGCGTGAATGCCAGAAGAAGAAGGAGCTGAATGTGACCACGAAGAGCCTGATGAAAAATGTCAGCAAGAAGCCTCCGACTAAGGCTGTTATCCGATCGGTTAAACCTGGTTCGCAATCTAAACGAAAGCAGAGTGAAGGGGCTCTTGAAGGAGTGTTGAAGAATAAGAAGACAGCTTCTCATAGTGCAGTGGAGCTGAATGAACTGCTTACCGTTTCTTCTGAGTCTGCCCGGGTTAACACCAAATCCGTTGTTGAAACAAAGAGAGAAAAGATTCGGGAACAGAAAGATCGGGAGGCAAAAGATGATGACAGCATGAAGATGGATCCGGAGAAGATCCTGAAAGATCCTAAAAAGTATGTGGCCACAACTTACAATGCCGGATTGCCCCTGGAGGGTTTCGAGAAGAAGGTCTGTACCGCCGACACATGCGCTTATCCAGTTCGCAGATACATTCTCGGACTAGCCAAGGACAAGGATAGGCCGAAGGATGTGGATGGCAACGTGATTCCCGATGAACCGGGATTTATATCTTTTATAACTACGGAAATGTGCTGTAATCCAGCAGCTGTAAGCCAATAAATTATTTATACTTCAATTCTTTTAAAAGTTCAAGTTTTCAGGATTTTCAAAATCTTGTTGACACTGTTGTATGTTGCGTATTTAACAGTGCAAAGTTCCTACGGAACTGAAAGTCAGCAAGCTGCCACAAAATCTGTACCGGAAACAACTGACGATGTGCGACGAAAAGTTGCTTCTCACCGATGCAGAAATGAATCTGATAGCTGCTCGCAAAGCAAACCCATCAATTGATAAGAATCCTATCCCTAATCAGGACATTGTGATGAGACTAGTGAGAAGTTACGTGGAAGCTGGGAAACCAAAATTCCAGATGAAAGAGATGCCCACCTTTGAAAGTGAAAAATGTTTAGTAGAATTAATGGAGAAGTATGATAAAAAGTCATAAATGTAGTAGAGCGTGATACAGATTGTGTTTAAAATCAAGGCGCAGAAGTAAGCCAGGGTTAAATTGGTTAATTTACAAGTTACTCATTAGCTTCTTTATTTTACTAAGAATTGTTTTTTTCTCCTTTTCTAAAATGTCTACTTTCGTGAAAAAGGAAATATGTTTCTGAGTAATAGATTCATGGAATTCTTCATTAAGTTTCAATATTTTATGTGCTGCACTTAATTCTGAGGAATACCGTCTTTTTCTTTTAATGCTTCCAAAGTTCTCCCAACTTAAGCACTTGACTGTTTCCTTAACAGGTTCATAGAGTTCCCAAGTGACTTTCTCTGATACCCGTTGACTAATTTTTCTGAAAGTTCTGTAGAGGTTATCCCACTTTTTTCTGCATTCATCCCGATTGCACTCATGGAATCCTTTTTTACACAATTCTTCTGAGATTTCATTCCACACCGTAATTCTTTGTATTGAGCTGGTTTTGAAATGATATTGATGCTTTCGAATAGCTTTGATTAAAGCCAGCGTCTTTTTAGCGTCCCACTTTTCTGATAAACCCATATTTATAAAACTTAAGCTTTAAAAATTCATCTTATAATATATGATATTAGCTATTCATTAACTCTCAACGTTATTAAAGTCTTAAATCTTACTCGGTAGATTATCATGTTGTAGATAGTTATACTTCTGCTGTCCTTTTTCTCGTGGAAAACACTGTCCATCGTCTTCGTCAACATGACAAGTGTCAGTTTCTAATTCGATAATGGAGCCCAATTCAGGAAAAGATGAAGTCTCATCGGCATCTATATTATTCTCAGCTATGATAGAACCATCCCTAGTACAAATGTCGTTACTACTTCCTTGTAAACAAGCAGCAGCTTCAATTTGTCGACTTAACACACCATCTTTATTTCTAACGTCTGCAACTCTTCCACATTCCTCAACTGGATCTTCTCGATAAGTTTCATTGGACTCAAAAAGATGTAAAGGTTCAGTTAGCGCTTGTAGATTCAGATCTGTAAGTTCCAAATACAACATAAACCCATTAACAAATATATCTCACTTGTAAGAATTTACACATCTGTATTTATATAAATAAACTATATTACAAAGTGATTACCTGCTGGAAACGTTACTACCGTTCCATATTCAGTATTTTCTATTTCACACAACACTCCTTGATTTAAATCTAAATTTTCCATGTTCCAACCTAATCTCTTTGAATTTGAAATTCTTCAGCCCTTTAAAACACCCAGACTGCACACAGAGAGTAGTATCCAATAGTCAGCACAGTTAACACATTGGAATGAAAAAACCACCATACTACCTCACTCCGTTCATTTTATTATGAACTTAAATGTCAATGTTACACAAGTAGTAGTAGTAGTATTTAACGAACACAATAATAATAATGAACCTAGTGCACACACATTAGTCTCCCCACGTGTTGAGCTCTGAAGAAAGGCTGTGTAAGTAAAAACAGCTGAGTGGATTTATATCAGCCAACGACCTCACCACCACCACCACCACC
>Ga0194135_10000650_pt1 | contig 20387 bp, 11 predicted proteins | sample LitLau_LLRF_2013_FD_134024 | JGI IMG/M metagenome (GOLD analysis project Ga0194135, IMG submission 134024) | Freshwater sediment microbial communities in response to fracking from North America - Little Laurel Run_MetaG_LLRF_2013 (version 2) | ecosystem: Environmental > Aquatic > Freshwater >...
CTACACCGCTCCTCGTCGTCTCTCTCTCCGCTATTTATAATATCATCTCTCACTTATCATCAACATCAACAACACACTCACCTAATAATTTCGATAAAAGGTTATCTCTCACAACAACTCTTGATACTCATTTAGTTCAAACTCATGGACAATTCCAATTAAACTTAATAATTATGCGTCCCTCCAAAATTATATCCTGTCCAAATCCAATTCCAGTCAATGTTTATTATTATTGCTAGCAGGCAAGGGTAAATAAATCTTTGTTGGGGTGGTTTGACTGTATTTTATGTATTTACATTTAAATTTATACATTTAATTGAATATTTGAATTTGAATTTTTATTTGGGTTGTGATTTTACACAGAAATCCTTGGAACTTGGATGAAGAAGAAGATCGGGTGGAGTGATTGTTTTTGGTCGTAGTTCAGTTCAGCAGAGAAGAATAATATTATTATGTGATTGACACCTTGTGCATGTGCACGGATTCATCGTTACGACGACGGGAAAGAGGATTCATATGTCCAGACATCACCATACATGTATTTGAAGTTGTGGATTTGCAAATAAAAGAGGTTTCGCAATTTCGAATGGAATTGGAATAATCACGGTATTCACAGTCTTCGTTAGAGTTGTGGATTTGAAAACTGGTTGAGGATCGTCTTCAGTATCTCTATTAATAATCTCTTGATGTACTACTGCATTATTGCTCAAGTTTGATTCTTTGGAGAAGTCTCGTCGTCGTCAGAGTGTTTTTTGGTGGGAGAGGGAACAGACATTAAAAACTTGTGACGGATGATGGCTGATGTTTAATATATTTCGTGGCTTGGATAGAGTGGGAAGGAAGCTATTATAAGAAATATTGTCAAGGAAAAGAAGACCTTTGCTGAATTTTTATCTTCAAGAAGGTGAGAGTTAAGGTTTTTCTTGTTTACAAATTGGGATGGGAGTGCCGTTTTTTGAATATTAATCGAGGTTGTGGATGCAAAAGGGTGTTATATATAATGGAAATGTTGATAGACTTGGGGTTAATCAAACATTTTCCGTGGAATCTTTGATTTGAAAGCTTTATTGGTTGTTTTTAAAGAAATTTCAATGTTCTAACTATGCTTGTCATTAATACTGTAGGATTTCTCTGACTTGCTTGCCGGTATCTTTAGCATTTTAACAAATTATATTTTACGAACAAATAGAGGTACTTTTTAGGTCTCAGGTCAGAATGCTGGCACGTAGGGGTAAATTGGTAGTGTGGAAGGTAAAATGTGGAGGTAGTAGGAATTGTATTTATCGTGGACACAAATAGGAGGTGGAGAAACGTAGTTTAAAAATTAATAATTTATGAAGACTAAAATAGTAGTGTACCGTGTCAGAGTAGAAAAGTTTGGTATTGCAGAAGATCATTTGGGGTAAATACGATCCCAAAATGGGATTACAATGTTCATGGTGAATTTAATTTGAATGATTTAATGCTAAGTTTCATACAAGAAAACAAATATCAGAGTAGCAGTTCCGAGAGTCTATCTTTATAGATAAAGTGTGTTACCTGATGATTCTTTCATGTTGCAAGGAACAATTAGTAGTGACTGCGAGTTGATTAAGATTTGGACCGGTTGCAGGAAAATTTGTAACGAAAACAGCCTTATAAATTACAAACTTGTATATGTTTAATGCTTAGCTTTTAATGATTCTCTAAAATTTGGGGAAATCAAAAAATTAAGTAAATTTAATAAGATGAAAATTTAATAACCTAGAATCTCTAGACAGCCTTATTAGCTGCAGGTATAGCCAATAAGCCTATTTTAATTCGTACAGACAGATTGATGTTTTCAACCGTGTCATCCTCAAAGAAGAATAGCAATTATCATATCATGCATGCTTGGGTCCAGCCCACGCACTCCAAATCTAGCAAAAACTGATCATGAGGGCACGATGTACCGACCTTATTGCAAAGTGCAATAATATGTATATGTCCTATAATAACTCCATTCATGTACATTTTATCATAAAACCTAACCGTTGTACCCAACCTACTTCTGTATGCTTACAAACAATTTGCAATTTCTTACGATTTAACCGTGAACTTCAAAGAGCTAGATTCGCTAACACCTACGCTCATAAATTCAGATTTGTACTCAGCCATGTTTGCTGCTGTATTGATGTACACAATATATGTCAAGCTAGTGAAAAGTTGGTTAGATTTTGAGATATGGCCAAGCATCCTTTGCCTCTAACTCTAAAGAGTTAGAACAAAGATTTCTATCAACCCTTATTTTTGTTTTTCGTAGGTGATTTACACTTTTCCTCTGATCATTTCATTGCTTTAGTCTGTAAGACTTTCATTTACTGAACGTCGTTACTGACTTTAGTAACAAAAGTTATAACACATAATTAGCGTATGATAAATTGATCTTTTACAGAACTACAGATTGAACATGAATATTAACTCTAATGCGGTGTCAGCAGCGCCGATTGCTGATGGAGACTTCCGTGATGGAGCAGTATTATATGCCTCTGAGATCCTTAAAGGTATTTTGAATTGTTATTTTGTTTGTATGCTTTATCGAAATATTTGCCCAAACGAATCGTACTAAAAAAATTAAATGCTTACCTTTAGATCGACTTTACTTCGCAACGTTACAAGGACATTATCGCTTGAAGTCTACCCCAAACACTCACTACTTTAGTATAGATGATGAACTGGTCTATGAAAGCTTTAATTCTGATTTTGGTCCCTTGAACCTAGCAATGCTGTATAGATACTGTCAAAAATTAAATGGAAAATTAAAGGTAAATACGAAAGATGTACCAAAAACAAATATTATTATATAGTATAAATATGCGTCGGAATTTGCCGATTTCATTATTAAGGAGTTTCAATAGTAATGTATACGTGACATTATTTGCAGTCTGCAACATTAGGACGCAAAAAGCTTATTCACTACACTAGCTCGGACCCACAAAAGCGTGTTAATGCTGCATTTTTGATTGGGGCATATTCAGTAAGTATTAGCATTTAAAGACATAATTTTCTCGTGGTAATTAGTTTGTTCCTGACATTTTAAAACGGTTTAATCTTAATCAATAATATGGAACCTAAACTCACTGAAACAGTCTAAAAATAAAACACACAGATGGCAAGGGCACGTTTCCATTGATAGGGTGGATATTTGTAGACTATTTCGGTGAGTTTAGGTTCCATATTATATTTCTTAGATTATTTACCTCAACAAAACACCTGAAGAAGCGTACCGAAGTCTTCTAGGACCGAGTGCTCCTCCTTTTATTTCGTTTAGGTATGTTCTCGATTAAAATTACGACTGTGTTTTTTCATTGTTTACTTAAAATTGACTTGATCTTCATAGAGATGCATCTTTTGGAACTGCTTCATTTTACATCACGTTACTTGATTGCTTCAATGCAGTAAGTAGAGCACTTCAGAACAAGTTTTTCGATTTCGATGATTTTGATGTAGAAGAATACGAGTATTACGAGGTAATGCAATTATCAATTTTAGAATGAATGATTATTACTAAATTAGCGTCTTCAATAATCAAATACCTTTAATATTTTAGCGCGTAGAAAATGCGGACTTAAATTGGATTGTACCGGAAAAATTTATCGCATTTTGTGGGCCACATCAAAAATCCAAAATTTTGAACGGCTATCCTTTGCATGCCCCTGAGGCCTATTTTAAATACTTCAGACAAAACAATGTCACTACGATTGTTAGGTTGAACCGGAAAATGTATAATGCCTCACGTTTCGTAGCAGCAGGCTTTCAGCATAAAGAGCTGTTTTTCACAGATGGGTCTACACCCAGTGATGGTATCATGAAAATGTTCATGGACGCATCTGAGAAAACGCCAGGTGCATTGGCAGTGCATTGCAAAGGTAGTAGAAGTTGAATTAGTATACTAATTAATTGAATTATAAACTGAAACTAAATACTTGTTTGTAGCTGGATTGGGACGAACAGGTTCCTTAATCGGCTGTTACATAATAAAGCACTTCAACTTTACTGCTCGAGAAGCCATAGCATGGGTTCGCTTGTGCAGACCAGGCTCTGTGATAGGTGTGCAACAAGAATGGCTTGAAGAGTAAGAATCGTTATGTACTTTACTTTTGATTTTTATAGTGCATTAAGCACAGCAAGCTAAATATCCTACTTCTGATTCATAGTAAGCAAGATTACCTGAGACAAGAAGGAGAATTCATGAGATTAGAAAACCAGAGCAACAATAATTCCATGATGCACAAGTTTCAGTGGCCAATTTACAGTGTTAAACGAAGACAAGGCCTGTCTTACCAGGATACTGAAACTGCGAAGAGTACCAACTCTTGTGTTTCTGGAGATAAAGTGCGATCAATCTTAGTACAAGTTGGTTCGATGAAAATTGAAGATAAAGAAGATAGACAACCCGATGAGGTAATTTTTTTCTCAGAATCATAAAAGTTAAATTGCTTACAGTTTTTGACGATATGGTGAACTTGTAGCCCATAGCTGACGACGAGGACGAGGCTGTCAACGAGGACACTGAAGTAACTCAAGGAGACATGCTGAACCGCATAAAAGCTATGAGACAGTTAGTTAAATCAGAGTTATCGCTAAATTTTATCTCATACTTTAGCATGTTAACATGTATTTATGCTTGTTTTGATTACTGTTACCAAAATTCGCCGATATTAACAACACGTTCTTTTATTGCAAACTAGAAGTACCGTTCCACCATTAGAACCACAACCAGTTTCTACTACTACTGCAAACAAAAACATAACCGCACGTCGCAATGGCACAAGGGCTCCAGAGAATCGAGAGTCTGTGCGACTGAAACGGGCTGCTGGCTCTAACGTGGCTACCAGCTCTAGTAAAAGGTATCCCCGATTCACTAAAAAAATAGCTTCATGTTTCAATGTAGTCAGCGTAAGTCCAGTTTCATAACAAATATCTAACGAGCAACTTTGCTTGATGCGCTTCGTATAGCTTCATTTACCTGACCTAGCCACTGCCACCTTTCTTGCGGGTTCTTGAATGTTTTGAATAATCTTGACTGTAACCTACGCAAGTATAATTTGTAATTCGTTACTTACCTGCTCTAATTTATTTACAACGATTTATTTGTCTCGAATATGGAAGACATTTCCAAAGCCGTTTCCAATATCAGATCACCTTGGTTTATGCTCCCAGTTCTATTATATTAATCGCTTAACTCCTTAATATTTACCTGTACTTCCAATAATTACCGAGATATGTACGGCCACATCTTAAGAAATGTTCGAACGACGTATCAATCAAGCCCCACAACTCCACAGGATCGTCTTCAGTTATCCTTGCTTCTGAATCTAATCCCTTATTGATGGTTATTGGTTTTCTTCAGTTTGCTTGGTTTGGTGTCTTCCTGAGGGGAACATAAAATGTTTGTTCCACATTTCCACACTATCCCGGTTGAGTTTCATATGCATATTTTAATCAATTAATTTAATAATGCCATTGCAAGGTTGCAAGTGAGCGCGTGTGTTGTAGGTGTAGTGCAACGCAAGCAAGCACAATTATAATGCTCGTGGAAGTTGATTCGTATATTTGTTTAACATGTCCATTCGGAGGACTACTCGGGTACACTAAAACCATTGGTTTCGGCCCGGACCATGATATTAATATTGGTGGGTTTCTGATTTTTTCTCATGCTGCCGTTTGTGGGATAACATGGGCGAATAGGCGATATCGCGATCGCGACGCTAGTTGTGGGTCTGCACGGCTACTGACATTGTCGAAAGTGACGTTGCCTACAGCCGAGTTAATTAATTCTAATATGAACCTTACGCAATTAGAAATTGAAAATGACCACCATAACTTGAACAATTATGTGTGCAGCCGAACACCCAACACAGTCGCCAATGCAGAGACTACTCGACCTGTCACTAGGTCGCTTACTCGCTTAACGGCTCCCAGACAGTCAAGAAATCCTGTTGCACGATCACAAGCGGCCAGTTCTTCGTCTACTTCAAAGATCCCGGAAACAGTGTGGGTCGAGGTGTCCCCCAGAACGGAACAGAATTCTAATCAAAAGCTGTTACAATCAGGAACATCGGGTGCTTATAATGCGGCTTCGGGATCATCCGTCGTCGCCTCTGTTCGACAGTCAAACATTCAAGGTGCTGATAATTCTTCAAATTCTTTAAACGCTGCTTCTTCGACGTCTACAAGAATTTCAACCCGGTCTTCAACAAGAGGTCATAGTTTGCTGGCTAATTCTTCAACCACCGCAACTAAACCTGACACCTTTACTTCTAATGCAGTAAGGAGTTATCCGAAATCAGAAAAGTCATCCACCAAATCCACAACTGTATTTCGATCAATTGTTTCATATAAGAGTTCCACCTTAAAGTAAGTTCATTATTAGCGATGACTAGTCCAGTTATGACAGGTGTCTTGATGTTACTATATTTCGAATTATTTCTTGCCTCTTCCTTGTTACTATTTGTCGGTTCTACAAACTGTAACAGACAGCAAAGTATTACACGTATCCAGCCATACAAAAAGGTGGACATTTTATTTTATGCGTCAGTTTTCGGTCGTGTGTGCTTATCACAACTCATACGTCTTAAAGCTGAGTATCGAATTGAATAACTGCGTTATCTTTTATACCGATGTCTGTGTGGAAAATTATTGAAGGCGTCAGCCAGATTGTGTTAAAATAAGCTCTGAACTTAATTGAAATGAGAAGTCTTAGTTAGTAAGCTCACTTTGAAGGTGCAAAAATGTCAGCTTTCCTTAATTTTGAAAGCTTGCTAAGAAGCCAAGCTGCAACGTGTATTATTAATGAGCTTGCAGAATTGCTGTCAGCGGTTAGTATTTATGAAAACATTTGCAGATCTAAGAAATTACTGTCATTCAGCAAGTTCTTCTGGGGACATCCTACTTTGTTCATTAATGTGTGCTTCGATTATGGGTTCTTCTTACCAACTTTCACAGTATGTCAGTTTCACCTCTGTTCTTCCATGTGCTGTCTTTCAAACATGTCTACAAAATCTTTACTATTCCATGCTACAATGCAGCTTGTGTTTAAAAAATTTGTAACTGCAAATTACTTCATTGTATGTTTTCTTGCGTTTACAGTCATAAAATTCGGTCATCAGGATTACCTCAAAAAACTGGACATACTGTCAAAACCACATATTCGCAACTATGAACCTAATAATCCCCAGTGTAAACTTCGGATGATAGCAGGTCTTTTTATTCCCAAGTAGATTCCTTCTTGCTCTTCAGATTCGATTACACAAGCATTTCCATCTCACAGCATAACTTATTGTTAGTGAGACAACCTGATAAGTTGAAACAACAACTTATATTTCGTATATGAGTTTGAGAAGGTGAATAGGGAGAAGATATATTTACACAAGGAATGTCACTATTTCCTTGGTCTTAAAGTTATTTGCCCGATAAGTAATTATCGTTAAAAGTTTTGTGATCACAGCCTTTGTCAGAAGCATTAGTGATGTTATTATGACTTTAAAAAAATATTGCATGCGTAATAATAAACATTAAGTCATGCTTCAACTCGATGGGAAAATACAAGCAATCACATCACTTAAATCTAATTTAAGGTTAAACTGAAACTATATATTATTTTAATTTAGTTCGAACCATTAGTGGTTATTTTATTATGTACAATAATTTTTAAAACTTAAAAAAATGTTACTTCACTTGTCTGTTATACCTTAAACATGTCTCCTAACAGACACTAAAGAATTATTCCATAACGTCTATTGCCAAAACTAAATTGATCATGCATAGATGGAAAACGATGCAGCTAATTTAATAATATTTTGCCGATAAAGAAACCAACTTTAATACAATAGTGCATGCCAAAACTTTCATTTATTAAACTACCCTACTTTTAGTACTCTCGTATTGTGTCAGCATGTCATAACATCCACACATGTTTAAAACAAGTGTTCTTTTACTTTTACTATTTAACAACGTGAACTCGGTGATAGAAAAAGTAGTACTTGTACAGAACATAATTAATACAGAAATCAATCATTATTTGTCATAAGAATCTAATATTGATGGTAAGACTGTAAAATTTAGAACAGAGATTATCGTAGTCAGTATATAGTGTGTGTCCCAATACGATGAAAAGAAATATAATATGAATCAGTTTTAGCTTTTAAGAACACAAGAGTCTACAGATTCAACAGAAGAAACATATTTTTCTGCTGATAGAGTTAAATTTGCTACGCATTGTGCAAACAATTAAAAATAACTATAACTTCAAACTTGGTGATTGATCTCTTGCTAGAGCCATTAAACGATAGAGATAAAAGTGATGTTGTGTGTGCATAATAGTGTACAATATTAACCGGTCTTTATCTTCTTAATATATGTGTTAACGAATTAATATATATTAATCCTTCAGTGTCTGTTATAAATTATCAGAGTAATTTTTTCCCGTTAACTGGTCATGAAAAACGTCAGCATGTTCAGGTTAATTTGTATTAACTATTCCTATTTTTCAAACAAAACCGTATGTAAGTTCCAATTAGAGTGGTCTTACTTCCTTTAACATATGAATTTTATATTTTATATCATGTTTATGAGTTTTTCAGCATAATGAGAATCCATTCAAAGCCAAGCTCACCTTATCTTCTATAGATTGTTTAGATTCCTTATGATTATTAAACTTAAAAGATGAGCTATTTAAAGTGTACTACACTTCCATAATACAGACTTTATTCCTGTTAAAGTCACAAGTAAAATATTCATAATACCAAGCTTTTGAAAAGTAGTCAATGGAGGAAACGTGCAATTGATGATTTGAATCGAATATTCTATAAGAGATTTCAATGTTGCATTTTAACAATTGTTTTGGCCCAAAATAACTGTAATAATACGTAATATACTATGAAAATAATACCAATTACCAATGAATGTTTTACATGTTAAAAAGTGTTGTTCGGTCACATTAATAAATCCACTATTAATATGTGGGCCATCAACTGAATAATTCATTGACAGTAATTCTTGAATTCTTGCATTGGAATAATCCATAGATTTGAGATTTCACGATTGATGAGTCTGACGATGAGTGAATAGGCTTTTGAACCATGAGTAACCTATGTTTAATTTTAATTTAATTTTATGTAAGCATTAGATTCAGATATCAAATAATAAATCCAGGGGTTTTCAACCCCATCCACTAGAAAACTTGTCAGAAATCAGATGATCAGAAACTCATGGCATACAAATCCACACAAAAGTTATCAGATACATATAAGACTTACATTCAGAAATTTCCAACATAATTTTATATCCTAAAACCATGCTCTATGTACAACATCTTCATAAATGCAAGACTCACTTCTCCATTTGTACCAGAACACACTTCTTCTGGTTCATATTGCCCCTAATCCTTATTGTTGACTTGATTGTACTTTGTCTTATCGGTTAAATGCATAAGCGAATCAGTTCCCATGCGACGCTACCAATAATCATCAGCGATTTGTTGCATGTCCATACAGAGTATAGATTAAGGAAGTGAATCAAAATGATACATATACAAGTTATTATTGAGTCGATTCTTATTAATAGCCAGTCCAGGCAGTAGTGTTGTAGTAGTAGTATTGCATTGGTTACATTTTCAGTAGTACCTTCTTGGTGGTGGTTTGAATGACGTCGACACTCCGATCAGAGAGAGAGAGAGAGAGGAGGCGTATTAAATAGAGAAGAAGTGTCAAACCTCAATATTAGTCTCTCATTCCCATTCTACATTTCCACCCATCATCTCTGTCTTTAGACGAGTATAAATCTCACATGTCCGTCTGTTCTCCTCTATAGTAGCTCATCATTAGTTTATTTTTTATTAGTTTGGCTGTCTAATAATCATCTCTTTGACATTTCTAATATATACTTATGCTGGGACTGTCACAGGTGAGTCGGATGATCTTGTAATTAATAGTAATTGTAAGAAGAGACAATGAGACAAATATGTTGGTCTTGGATAATTTTTTTATTGTAAAGACACAGGACCACAGGAGACGACGAGACTCCCGAGTTATTATTATTTTCCTTAGATCAGCTGAGTGAGATGAAATCAGATTAGTAAATTGAAATATGTCTCGCAGATAACTTTTATTTAATCATCACTGGTTGAAGCTTATTTGAGCTGGTAATAATGGATTTAGTTAGACGTGAATGATAAGTGATGATGGGAGATGAAGTTTTATTAGATATATTTTGAATTTTTCAAGAGTGAGTCATCTTACGATTAGTTGAATAGACGAAATTTGATACTAGTCTATTGTATAACATTTAATGATTTTGACAAGTCATCGATTTATCTATTATTTGAGTGCTCATTCTTTCTTCACAAGTAACTTGTTTTTGTAGTAGGCTTCTTACTTAATTGCGTATTAACTTGTTGTTTTCAGGTTATGCATGTCTGAATGTTGATGGAAACTAATTTACTGGGGGTCACAGACACCACTATCATCTCCGCCACGCTTACTTCGTCTAGTTGGCACTTACTGGGGGGTAACTAACGTGTAAATCAAGAAAAGTGCTGTTGACGATGGCGGACACGGAGGCCTTAACAGGGGAGAGTTCGGAAACTCGTGATTATGAAAATTCTTCGGAAACAAACAAAGGCTGCTTCTTCTCCTGTTGTGACCCTCGGAGTGGGTTGCATCGCTTCATTGTCCTGCTCTTCATGTGCTTTCTTGGTTTCGGTGCGATCTTATATTCTATATGTTTTCATACTTAAATACAGGCAGAAAAGATTTTTTAAGAGTACTATAATAATGTTTTTTCATGTATAGGGTCGTATTTCTGTTATGACAATCCGGCGGCCCTGCAAGATCACTTTCTTCAGGACTTCAATATAAACACAACCAAGTTTTCGCTACTGTATGCTTGGTATTCATGGCCCAATGTTATCTTGTGTTTTGTGGGTGGTTTTCTGCTCGACAGGTTTGTTGGAACATTAATTTGAATCCAATAGCATTAAATGTATTCGGTTCGATAGTGAATTATTTATTTTGCTTTTCAGGGTGTTCGGAATTCGATTTGGGACAGTCTTGTTTTGCATATTTTTAGTCATAGGTCAACTTATATTTGCCTTAGGGGGCTTATTAGATATGTTTTGGTTGATGATCGTAGGTAGATTTATTTTCGGGTAAGAGTAATTTATTTAATCGAACTATTCATTGGGCACGTCGCTAAATGCAAGTTTTATGCGTGTTCGTGGAATATCTTTGTAGTGTGGGGGGAGAATCGCTAGCTGTAGCGCAGAATACTTATGCCGTGAGCTGGTTCAAAGGAAAAGAACTTAATATGGTGTTCGGATTACAACTCAGCTTTGCTCGTGTTGGATCTACTGTCAATTTTAATCTAATGGAGCATGTCTATAGTTGGATGGGCCAATTTTATAAAGGATATACGAATACAGGAATGGTTCTTTTAGTTGGTAAGTTTCATTACCTTAATTGGAACGGTACGAATCAAACTATTTTTAATCACGTATTCTTCATAATTGCAGCAACTACGACGTGTGTACTTTCCCTTGTTTGTGCACTTGCTCTGGCCGTATTCGATTATAGAGCCGAAAAGATTCTTAAAAAACAAACTGCAGGCACAGGGGAAGTTGTGCAGTTGTCTGATGTCAAAGACTTCCCTGTGTCTTTTTGGCTCATGTGTGGATCTTGTTTGGCGTATTATGTGGCTATTTTTCCGTTTATTGGATTCGGAAAGTATGTACTGTTATTTGTAATGAATTATTTCTTATAATTTGATTACACCATGAGATAACCGATTTTGACAATTCCAGAGTATTTTTCGAAAGAAAATTTGACTTTATTCCTGATGAGGCGAACAGAGTCAACAGTATATTGTACATTGTGTCTGCTGTCGCATCTCCGCTGTTCGGGATTCTTGTGGACAAAACTGGAAGAAATGTGTTCTGGGTCTTCTTATCTATTCTAGTCACCATTGGAGCTCATGGAATTTTAGCATTCACTTATTGGAATCCTTACATTGGAATGTGTATAATGGGGCTGTCGTATTCTTTGTTGGCTAGTGCCTTGTGGCCTATGGTTGCCTTAGTTGTTCCTGAACATCAGTTGGGCACTGCATATGGATTGTAAGCAGAAGTTATTTTGTGAGTATTGATTTACGTTAAAGCGTTAATGCCTTTAGCTGTTAACTTCGATACAGGATGCAAGCAGTACAAAATCTTGGTCTAGCTGTGATAACCATGCTTTGTGGATACATAATCGACACTGGAGGCTACTTGCTACTTGAAGTTTTCTTCATTGCGTGGCTTTGTTGTAAGTTAAATGTTAAAACCCATTTAAAAAACATTGAAACTTTATCCATTGCATTTCTTAAATCCGACTTGACTTTGTAAATTGATGTTCGCAATCGTAATTACTGCAAATTATTTAAATTAAATGAACAGTCTCATTGGTGATGATCATCTTTCTATGGTTTTCTGACCATGACGGACGTCTCTCAATGAGTCCTTCACGAAGACTCTTGGTCGAACATTTGGAAAAACAAAACACTGCGACTGAAGAGATTGTTCAAGAAGACGCAGATGATTAAGCATAATCATTTGGGTACAGGTGAATTTCAAACATTGACATCAAATGTTTTCTTGTGTGCTTTAGTGTCATTGGCTTGCACTATTTTGTTGTGGCTACGCGATTCGTCTCACACTGGGGTTCTCAATATGTCAATCGAAGAACGTGATCGATGGGAACACGACAGAATGTGAGCGCTGTCATAATTACAAATCTTTGTGTATCAGTAATAGATCGGAATGTTAGGCTATAATATATTGATGTTGGTTGGTTGATTGATTTTATAGACGTAATTTGTCGAATAACTAGAAAAAAGTTTGATTTTCATTTTAATACTATAGCCTTCTCTAATTTTATCTTCTCAATCTACTCGGCTCTATCGTAAAACAGTTTTGGTTTGATCTATGAATTATTTGCGACAGAAACTTCAGTTGGTAACTTAAATTATACTTTGCTTGTATTTTTCTCGAATTCAATCGTTATGATCATCTTTTATTTCAAAGTAAGCTTTGATTGACGTTATTGCATCAAGTAGCAGTGGATTTGAAATTCTGTAGCTTTAGTGCTGTTAATCATGGTCCATCTATCCTATAAAAATTCATACATCCAGTTTAAAATAGGGATTCATCAATCCGTCAATAGATTTTATTTTATATTGTGCCCACGTACCACGTAGTGTAAACTGTCGTGACTGACATTGGTAAGAGCACTACTTTGTATGTATAGGCTTGCTGAGTCGCTGGAAAGGACAGAATTTTTTGCCGTTGCAGTGCCAAGAATACCTTCTAGATCTGATTTTCTGATTAGAAATCGTTATCTATCTCGGATAGGAGCATCAGTAAGCAGATTGATTAATTGTTGTCTTAGATTGTAAAATAGTGTTAGTATGATATTGTCTGTTTCTGCTCATCTGCACAAAATGTACTTTTCTAGTCTGTTAGTCGTGTTGTGAAAACTTGCAAAAAAGGCACTTTTTGCTTCAAACAACTACGTTGTGTGTACATTAAAGCGCTGAACCTGATCACTCTTTAAGTGAATTTCCAGTGTGGGGGTGAAAAACACTTACTTATTTATGAATTGAGTTCGTCTATGGGTGTATGAAAGTTTAAGTGGTGTCTGCGTCGGGAAGAAAATAATGCCGTTTACTAATTTAACAACGCTTATGTACCACTTCTACTTCTATTTATGCAGTAATCAATTCATGGGTAGAGGGATCTGGAACTGAAATAAGACTTAGAAAAAAAAAGAAAAAATTGTAAAACCAGTCAGATGGACTTCAAGCAATATAGCTTTGCATGCGAACGTGCAGATTTATATGATTTCTTTGCATGATGGTTTTTAATTTGCATGAATTATAATTCCGTATTGTATTAGTCACCAAATATTATATAAGTATTTCTTGTCTTTTAACTTATTCTTGTTTTATTCTACCAGCTACCTTCCACTTACGACCCTTCCGTCCGAAGACTCGTACATAGACCTCTGAAATAATATTTCCTGTGTCAAATAAAACCGCATTCCAGCGTTATGAAGAAAATAAAAATTAAAGAAGTACTCAATGAAACCAGAACGTTACTACTCTACAATAATATTAAATTACTAAATGCCTTCTGAAGACAATCGAATTCAAATTAGTGTAGATAGAAATAATATATCAAAGACTTGATACAATATCCAAACTATTTTAATAGGATTTTTGTTCTTTATTATAGCGCAGCAAGTTACAAAACTTTTGTAAAATTCGAACAAAGATATGTAACTATACTATTTATATTATATTTAATAATAGATAATATTTAATAATTTAATCATATGCGACTCTTATGCAGTTAATTTAGTCTGTTAATTTGTTGCTCCATAACTATTTTAGAACCGAGATACCTTTTTGCATGTTAGTCATCATATAACTTTTGTTCTATTTGCCTTCATATGTACACTTGTGGTTAATAGAGTTTATCATGTAAATATATTCAGCGAGCGATCTTAAGTAAAATTTGATGTCATTTTTTATGATCAAGATGATTTTGTACGTAAATAAATAGTGAGGGGCTTATAATCAAAAGGAGAATACCTGTCGTTTTTTTGTAAAATAAGAAGCAAATGGATTCATGAAAGACTTACATGAATATTCGCATTTGCATATGAAAGAAATCGCTGTTACTCATAAGTTTAGAAATCGCAGAACTCGCCATCTATTCTTACAAAATGAAACTTGGTCGTTGATTTGCCGGTTTTGCTGGTTCCTCGAATCTCTTCGCATCGTGAGACTCGTCATTCTGTCTCATTTCATCGTTTCATCATTCATCTCAGCTGAAGAAGAAAGAGCGTGTACGAAGAAGTTGACGACGATACTATCAGTGTTGGGTCAAAGGTTGTTGATTTGGGCGAGAAGGGTAAGTTTAAATAGGGTGATATGGACTATTTACACGGTGATAGTGTGGCTCTTCGAATTTCGATAAAAGAGAGATTGATTTAGTAATAATGTTCTTGTAGGAAGCGGACATTGTCGTCTACATTCGACCAGCACCGTCGCCTGATTTTAGTCGCCGTGTTTGTAGCCGGTGAAAATATGAGCTTGGACTTGGACGACATCCAGAAGGACCCTCACCTTCAACGGTTCATTGAAGCGGAAACTCAAAAACAACGATTTCAGGTAACGACAGAAAGATATATATGTCGATATATTGTTTCGAATTTTACTTAAAAAGACTGGTTTGTGTTGGGTTTTTGCAGCAATTGGTTCATGGTCTGACTGAACAGTGTTGGGATTTGTGTGTAGACAAACCATCAACTCGTCTTGACTCGAAGACTGAATCGTGTTTGACGAACTGTGTTGAAAGGTAAGTGTTTTTTGAGATAATGTTTGTTATTGAATGTCAAGGTCAAGTCAATAGTTGTAAGTTTCAATTTGATTGTTCATTGGGATTTAGATTCATAGACACCACGAACTTCATTGTTAATCGACTGGATAAGACACCTGGTTTGAAAATCTCTGGAGATAGTGGAGACTCAGAATTGCTTTCGTCATAATTCAAAGAAACCCAATAGACGTAGTCTTAGCTAACAGTAGGCCTCAAAATAAGTTAATTAATCTAGCAGTTATTTAGTTTCTACCGAATTACCCAGGATATATAGGCATTATGTTTCAACGAGCTAAGACGTTTGTTCAGAATCATTGGAAAAAAGCTGTTGTTGGAGGGATAGTGTTTCAAGTGGCAGGAATAGGGATACGCTATGCTACTAACAGGCTGTTATTGCATCAGGAAGACCAAGCAAGACTCTATTGGCTCAAAGTTAAAAAGCAGCAACATTTTGAAAATTTGGAAGAAAACTGTATCATCACGTTTCGTGAGTTAGTTGAGATAATGAAAACTACGATTGTTACGACATTAGATGCAGAAACACTCCAAGAAAGACTAAGGACTAATCAGATTCAGAACAAAGTGGAGGCTTGGAACGAGCTAAAACTTATTGCTTTCATTCGCACTCTGTCTACAATATATGGCACTTCGCTTCTATATGTTCTTGTACGAGTTCAGCTTAGCGTATTAGGAGGCTACCTTTGGACAGCTCAGAGTGGATCCCCAGGTCGTAGTTCTTCTTCAAGAGAAGGATTGAAAACCAGTGGAGTGAAAATAAGTCCTGAGCTGCAAAAAAAGTATCTACAACTTGCTCATTACCTTGCAACCGAAGGCATTGTCAAAATTATTGAGTGCATTAAAGTGAAAGTTTCGGCGGTTGTCAGTAATCTACCCCTTAAGCAAGCATTTAGTGGAACTGACTTGGAGCAAACTTTCTGGGCTATTATCAGAAAAGAGCAAGTTAATGATCAGGAGCTACCTAGTCCATGGAAGAATTCGTGGAAATATATTTTCCCTAATGAACTCCTTCAAGATACTTCTGTATTTCAACCTGAACAGCCATTCTTAAATAGTACTGACATTTACAGAAAATTAATTTGTGAAACTTACGATTTGTTAGAATCAGACGATGTCAAAGATATAATGAGGTTTCTGGAAAGTCATGGTGTTAGTAACTTAGTTGATAGAGTGACTGACACTCTTGAGTCTGTGCCTGTAGAATCTTCTTCGGACTGTATGGAAGTGTTTACAGAGCCGAAAATTGCATTCCCGAAGCTTATTTCTTTTATGAATTCTCTCCATTTAATTGATGTTCTAGATGATCCTTGGGTTAATCTATTAATTAGTTCTGAAAGTGTGAGGGTTATGAGTGCAAACATTTATGAAGCTTTTAGTGCGGATGAATAAGTAAAATAAAAACAGTTGTGAGAACGTTATTAGTTTTATTTTTTAGTTCTATCGCATCATAAAATCATTGGAAAATCATGTATTTGTGATATTACACAAAAATACATCTATTGAATATAATTATTAGCTATTATCATGTTTGAGTTTTGATGATACAGCTAAATTACGGATATTCTCATTGGTACACACCGTGATTACGACGAACACTGTTCGCCTCCTATACCTGTTAATTTAGACGATTTTGTTACTTATAGTGCTTCACAGCTAACCGATACAGGTCTATTTAGAACCGTAATTGTAAAGTTTTGTAACAGCTTACTAATAGTTCACAAGAGAATTCAACATCATTCATATTGCAATCATTCAAAATAGAAGCGAACATAATTCATATTGCAATCATTCAAAATAGAAGCGAACATAACCTACGATGTAACCTAAATATATTAACTGTAGAAGCTTATCCAGGAATATGTTTTCCTTCGAAATCGTGTACGAAAGAAGATAAAGTATAACTGGAATGTAATCTACTAAATTCAGTAAATTCTGATTCTTGAAACGCACCTGAGAGATGCTAGCAAAAAGTGATGATAATCGGTTACAAATGCCAAAGAGTCCGTGTGATATATACTGACTAGAACTGATCGACGAAATAATAGTGTATATACGTACATTTGAATTATTGCTCAAGCCAAGAAGGAGAGGATGAGTTTGGACTCCGGACTTTTATACTGAATTGCTTCAATGTAGATTCAAGGGCTGCCTGGTTTCCAGAGAAGTAGGCTGAAATCGCATTGTGAAACAGAAGAAGTTGCTTGTGCATTACTTTTATCTGTAAATCAAATTGTAAAATCATGACTAGAATTCCCTCTGGCGAAAGTAACAAATGTGAATGTCTGTGTGTAGGATGACAATCAAACTTACCCTATTTTCATCCAAAAACTGAAGTTTGACGTTCACATCATCTCGTAGCTTTTCATAACTAACTTTATACACATTGAAGTTCTTTTGAGCTTCCTCGATTTTAGCAGCAGTCGCTTCTGATTTGGGAAGTTGGAGCATTAGTTCAAGATCAGAACGATAAGCATCGTATTCAAGTCTGTAAAATATTAATATAAGTTTTTAGAATTTAGAATTCTCTTTGAAATATTCCATCGGAATCAGAACTTTCCAGACAATACTGCAGCCAACATTATCTCTAGTACTCACCTTGAATTTTCATACTGTTTAATAGTTAAGATCGTATCTTCAATTGTTTTGTTACAAAGTGTGTTAACTGACGACAGGAAAAAGTTCAGCGCACTCAAAAGTATCTCGCCATTCTTGTGTAGATTTCGTTGAGTTTCTGCATTGTATAAAAATTCTTGCTGAAGTTCTGGAGACTTTTGGGCCAAATCAGAAAATACTTCTGCCAACGCTTGCTAGAAGAGATAAATTAGAGATTACTCGGTGATTTAAATACTGCGACACTTTAAAAATTACCAGTCTATTTCTAATACGCACCTGCGTTTGAATAACGTGATAGAAGTGACTAGTGAAAGCTCGGCTTAGTCCTAATACTTGAAGATATCTTCGTTTAAGATCTCGTAAATGTTCAATGCGAGATTCTAATTCTGAAAGTCAAAAATGTAAACAGTAAAGTGTAAACGCTTTTATCTCATCACTATTATCTCTTGTCACTCTAGTAGATAAGCAGCCTTACCAGTATCAACTGTCCGGGATGTTTTCCCCAACTTCTCAAACATCAACTGCTTCGTGCACTTGTACGTCGAAATGCTCCAGTTCTTAATAGTCTCAATTTTCGACTGCGGAGACCTGAGTAGTCGTTGATTAGGATGTTCTCCATTCTGAGGACTTGATGCTCCAATCGCTCCAGCTGCAGACGCAATCGAAGGTGCGGAGGCTGAAACGAAGAATAAACTAAACTGTCAATCAAGTGCGATCCAAGACTTAATTAAATCAATATTCATCAGTCCTTACCCGAGGTAGGTAGCACAGCAGGGAGAGAGTTGGGAACCGCGTATTGTCGAGTAGGTATGGGCCTGAAGGGAGCAGGAACTGGGCCTGGTTGTCCCGGTTGACTAGGATAACTTGAGGGATTCGACGTCATTAGCATTGCAGCAGCCTTTCCTTCCTCAGCATAAGTGGACGGGGGGCCCTCCGCATTATTAAGTCGCTCAGGATAGGAAGAACTGACTGGAAGGCCACTAGACGAGGGATCCATCGAAGACATTGACATCCCTCCGCGCCTCCTCCTATTCCAACAACGCGTTAATTACAATCAACAATCCTGACAATCCACTTGATAAGCCGATATATTTACATACACAACAACCGTGTGCGTATGTGTCTGTGTGTTTTCTCAAGTAATTTATGAAACACAAATACATACACTACACTGCTGCTCGACGAGTGTAGTACAATACTGTACATGAAAAGAGACCTTGTACTGGATCCACAAACTACTACGAATTGTACATATATCTACTAATATTGTTAATATAATACTTCTCTCCTAAAACAATTTTGTAGAGAAAGGGTGAACAGAAGCGTGAGTAATATAAAGTATTCCTGCACATGAGAGATATTTACTCATTCAAGTACATAGAATCGTGCTTTTTTGCGGCTAGGGAGATATGGTTGTGATATTATTATTACACAACAACTGTTAGTGAGTAGTAGTGTCGTGGTGGCACATTGAATAAATGCAGATTGTGTGTTTGGACTGGAGACAATATAATAAATATACTAGGAGCATAAATTAAACACAGCTCGACAAGCGTAACAGTACTACAATATATAAAGTCCATAAATCTCGCTACCAAGTCTTGGCTACTACTTGAAAAGTTAACAATGCTCAGCATTGTATAATATACTTTGTATAATACTTTGTATATGTGCATATGCATTTCACACAAGGGAAAGCTACTTTCTCTCACCTTGTTAAGAGGACACGGCTTCTTCTTTATATATATGTATATGTATGGTATTGTCTGGGATGCTTGGAGACAACACTACTGATGATGCAAAGGGATGATGATTATTAGGAGTAATTGCCAATTGAGAGTTTGTTTATGTGTAGTAGTGTGTGTGTGCTAGCAATTGAAAGTCAACGAGATGAGAATGAAGGCAGGAGCAGTAAAAGAGTTTTTGTTGAGAGAGAGAGAAGAGGGTGAAAGAAATTTTACAGTTGAATTGGATGGTGCCACCACCGTCACCCTTAAAACTACATCACCACCGTTATATGTTCGGTTTCATACGAGTCTTACCCAAAAGAGGTAGGTATCGGCTGAGTGAGAGTTATACGGTAGTAGTAAAACACCGAATCCGGGGAAGAAATGTCCCGACCAGCCGAACATAATTCTCGGGTGTTTAAAAAGGCTCTCTCATATGGAGTGGAAATGACGTATACATACACAGACGCATACACTCTGACTGAGAGACTGAGTGAGACTTTGTGAGAATGCTTTCTCCGTGTGAATGTGAAACTGTGAGAGTAAGGACTCTGACGACGCTTACATATACATAGTATAATACATACACACTATAC
>Ga0194135_10000651_pt1 | contig 20344 bp, 16 predicted proteins | sample LitLau_LLRF_2013_FD_134024 | JGI IMG/M metagenome (GOLD analysis project Ga0194135, IMG submission 134024) | Freshwater sediment microbial communities in response to fracking from North America - Little Laurel Run_MetaG_LLRF_2013 (version 2) | ecosystem: Environmental > Aquatic > Freshwater >...
AACTTTACATTAGTGTAGAGTAATTCCTCCGTATAAAACCACTGGATGTAAGAGCAGCCTGGTCATAAGGCTTGGTCTTGAGCGATTTAGTCCGTGTTATGGACATGTTATGTTATTGACATTTATAAGACCATTTTTTAGGCCAACTTGGTTATAAAACGACTATTTTTCTAGAATTTTTCATTTGTACATGCCGTTTTATAAGACCAGGCTGGAAATTATTCACATTAATGCTTGTATTCGGCTTGTTGGTAGGAAGAGTAAGGGAGGAACTATGGAAAGAGGAGTGCAAATATGAAAAAGTCACAATAGGGACTTAAACAACAAAATACATGGTTACATTAGTTTCTTATGTAGGAAATCTTCCGATCGAAAAAGAATGCTAGGAAGTTGAAGGTCAGGTCATCGTACGTATTTTCGGGCGGGGAACGCGATTTGTTTGTATGGTTTTTTAAAATTCTCACTCGTTTCAAAGATATTTGTTAGTATAAAAAAAAGGGAAAAGAGGAATAGTGTTAGCTTTTTTACAGTTTACGTCCCTTATTGAGTTTTTCTATTTTTTTTTTCCTGTTTTCAAAACTCCTCCCACATAACTTTTTACGATAAATTTTTACACAGAACCAGGTTCTGAATGGAGTACCGATCCTAATTTAGAACAAAATTGTACCAAAATGCGTCCTATGCTTTTTCGATTTTTATTGTTTACAAGACCACGTTGGTCTTATAACCAAGGTGGTTTACAAGATAACATGGATACTAAAACCAAATTTGGTTGACTCCGGAGACCTGGTTTTATACGGAGGGATTACTGTTGATGTGCTCGTCGACGAAAATTTATTTAAATTTCAACTGGCCTCACTTTCGTTTGACCTTTGTACTAAACGTTTTAGAAATAGTGTAGGGGTTAAAAACATTGGTTTTTGTGGTCGTCCTTATTTGTTTGCCCGATAAAACTGTCTTATACAAGTCATCTCTTCCTATTAAATCCCGTTCATTGGCACCGCCTCCACCTCATTTTCTGTGCAACTCATAGCCGTAAAGTTTTCGTAAAATTTCTCCCTGTCACTCAGCTGATTTCCCTGTCAGTGCTACTTTGACATCACAAGGGAGAACTTCACCTGTCGACCAACAGTGCAATTTGTTCCAAGTATTATATTTTAACATTCGTCGTAGTCTGGTATTTTTTGTGATAGTGCAAAGATATATATTCCTTGAAGATTTACAAAAAAAATTTAGGAGAAATACAGAGATTTAATACAAAATTTTGATAAAAACCAGTCGTTATTATGACTTTTGAAGTTGGCTATTTTTGTAAAACAGTCCATCGTGAATTTTGAAATCTACTTGTGCTTCTCCTATCAGAATTCGGCCCGCTGAAGACTTTTGATTTGATTGTTGGAGTTTTCTAGTGAAGTCTTCTACGTTTCTTGGATTTGGTCTTACCTATCCACGATTTAAACAGCTTAAAAACAGAACTAAATTGTCAGTTGATAGTTGATAGATATCCTAATATCGGATATAACTGATATAACATGCGACCAGAGTGACTCATAACCAGGTTAGCTACAATAGAACTTCAATTTACAAATTTAGAGAGAATTCAACTGATTTTTTTTTAAATAGGAAGCGTTAAATCTTTACTGGCGTAAATGAGTAAACGAAGCATGGGAGTTCAATCGGCACATGAAAGTGGATATTTTGAGGGGGACGATGCACTGGATGATGATGATTTTTCAATTATACATCGAGACCATGAAAATCTTCAAACACCAAAAGGTTCGTACTACGTAACGAAAACGATATTTTAACATTTGAATTAAGTCCGATCACCATTTACATAAATATTCCAGAATAAAGACAGACTAGATATTGCATGGCCCTTTAATGATCAACTTTCAACTTTGGGTTCCCTGTCGAGGAATCCGAGACCACGTAAAAGATTAAATAAGGGCACTTTGGAAAGGAAGTCGCAATTAAAATTTAAAAGTCCATGTAAACAATATTTTTGAAATGATGGAATTGTTACGAGTTAGTTTTCATACTATACATAGTTTACTCAAAAAGAACCCGTGCAGATAATGTCTATGGAAATGCTAGTTTTAACCAGTGGACTAAGATTAGGTCAACTTTTGTGTATTACATTTAGGTCTGAGAGTCATTTCCTTGACCCTCCAGGGGTAGTCAAAGGTCATGTTCTTTACATTGGTGTCTAAAGGAAGGCACGCCCCATAACGGCCGTACCGCTGTCAGAAATACATCCACCAATATCAGAAATAGGCGTCCACCTGTGTATATTTGCCATACACCGAATTTGTGCATTTGCAAATGAAATTATTTAAACGGCTTGGAACAATGAGGGTATTGTAAAACGGTTGCCATGTCTCTGGCTTGGAACGTATTCTGTACCTCTCAATTTCGTTTCGCGTTTCTCTTTGGGGAAAAGTTCTGTTATTTTTTTTCATCATAAGACGAAAGTCTAAAGTTTATAACAATGCGATTCGCACGAGTAAAAGTTAGTCATGCGTTTGAAGTTGGACGTTGAACCCATACCGTTAGATTCCCCATTTTCCCAACGAAAAAGACTGGTTGAGACTAAATGCTTGCATTCTTTATGTCCCACAGCTATATTCCCTCGAGTTTAGTTTGAGCATGTACATTTGCATATTTTTTTGCCATTTTAGAATGGGTTTCATTTTTCTTTATCCGTTTTTGGAAAGAGCTCGAGATCATTGTTGAGAATTGAGGAATGGTAAAAAACACCTGAACCTGAACTACTTTTGACGAATAGTGCGACTCCCAAATAGAAATTCTCATGGTTAAATAATTCGGAAAACTTTTAGCATATTGGATAAGCAGTAGTCCACTGAAGACGTTGAACTGATATTATTCCTATATTACCGATGAATATTCTATATTTTCAGAAAACTTAACTCACTGTAAGGAACGAGTCAGCATGACAAATTTCAAAATATTGAAAGTACTTGGCACCGGAGGTAAGGCGTATATCTTTTCTAACATCACTCTAAATATCACAATCCCAATACGGAACCCGGCATTAAAATCTGCAGCTGACCTCTAAAAGTAATCCTGTAGACACGAAATGGCCTTAACTCGTTCAATTTTCAGAAAAAATTCATATTTTCCAGTTATTCTTTATTTGTGCTCATTAAGTACTACTTGACAAAAGGTTAGGATAGAAAATAAAATTTAAATCACTACTTTCGGACCTCCTGATTCATCTTGTTTTTCCGCATTCGATGCATCTTCACGCCATAAATATCTGTTTTATTTTTTCCACGGTGTGCGATAGCAGTCAACTAAAACTTAAATAGCCATCGAATTTATTGATCTGAGTTTGAATGTAAGTAGCAACGTCAAGCAAAAGTACTGCCATTTTTTTTGTTTTATAGCCCAGTCCGGTTCTAATTAAACCCCTAGCAGTAGCACCCTTTCCGACATTTAAGGGGGATCGGCTAATTTAAATTTTTCAAAATCTGTACCATCCAAAAAAATTCTCAGAAAATCGTTATCGGCGGGAAGACTATGCTGTAGTTACGAGCTGCTAAGCTTAACTGATTTGTCCGCTTAACTGATTTGTCCTTCTTGGCCTCATTCGTTTCTGAGGATCCACGGAAGATTAACGCAAATGTGCTTAAGGAATTTAAGGGATTATGCCTTTAAGTATTAAATGTCGCAATTAAAGAAACGCGGCCGATGCCAAACCGTGGACCATTTTGTCTCATCGCGGTGAAGAAACTCGCAGTAATGTCAATTTAATTCATTTTCAGCATACGGGAAAGTGTTTTTGGTCCGGAAAGTCGGTGGCTCTGATCATCGGCGATTATATGCAATGAAAGTGCTGAAGAAATCAGCAATAGTCCAGAAGAAAAAAACTACAGAGCATACGAAAACGGAACGTCAAGTGTTGGAAGCCGTCCGAGAGTCACCTTTTCTTGTCACGCTTCATTACGCGTTTCAAACAGAGGCTAAACTTCATTTGATTCTAGGTACGTTTCTCTAATATTGAATATCTTAGGAAATGGATCAAAATATTTCATGCGTCTAATGATAATCCATCAGCTATCAAAGTGCACATTGGCACATTATACCCGTCAAAAGGATTGTCGGAATGCACTTCCAACAAATATTTTGCAATAATCTTCCCTGCTTAATGAATCAAGACCTAAACTTATCAAATTGTATGAGCATGTGTGAATTTAAAATCAATCCATCATTTTGTGCTTTATAAATCTGAAGGTTAATCTTCTGCCGATTTATTCTTTCAAACGAATAGCCTTTAGACTTTTATGATTTTGGAAATCAGTTCAAACGGTTTAAATTGATATAAATATCAATTCGTAGATTCAGGTTCGTTCGGCAGTCTATGAAAAGTGGCTTGTGGCTTCAGCCTTAGTTTTCGTTTGTTATGCCCTCAGTCTACGATGTAGGAACGTTTATTTTCAATTGTTGATTTCCTAGTAGAACGGATTCCATTCTCTGTTCGTTCCCTGTATCACTGGGGCTGGGGGATTTGGGAAATGAATTGGTATATAGAGGAATGGGGAAGCCTGTGCGGTTGCGTAAAAAAATGAAAATATTGCGAGAGTGGAAGGTTTTCGTTTGTGTGTCAGTAGGTTATGGACAGTTACGCCTTTGCATTCGCCAACAGAATAGTTCCGATGAGAATGGAAAACCCAATAATAATGTGATGCGATATTTGCAATGAAACAACCTGCTTTCCGCCTTCGTAGCTCCTTCTCTAACCTAACCTTAAGGATAGAATGTAGAATGAATCGTATTATCCTAAATGTTTGAATTAATCCACTAAAATTGTTTTTCCACTCAAACCTAACCTACGACATGATGAGCATAACTAAATGGGAGAAAATGGAAAGTCTCGGTAAACCCTAGAAGACGCTCACGTGTAACCGAAAGAAAGATGTTGTAGAAGGTTGTAGAAGTAATATAAAGTCGGCGGATGTCCGTAACGATTTATCAAATTAGGTTACTCGAACTTTTATTCCCACACGAAAATTCCTTTTCATCCTTTTCCTTATAGCTATCGATCCTGCCTTTTGAAGTCGTATTTCTTAAAGCTATAGCCTCCTCGATGTCAGAGGTGGATATCCGGTTCCATCTAAATTTCAGAAAGGTACAGGTAGCATGATTCCCAGCGTACTAGTCAATGCAATTAGCGCCAGAGACTGAAGGCCGCCCATGCCATTGTTTTTAGTAAAGTTGCATATTTGGGAGTAGAATTTTTGGATATGAGAATACAGTAAAGACGAGACAACGAGTTATGGTTACCAGGGTCCTGGGAACCGAATTGTTGACGAAATCGGGGCTGCAGTGAATATAGGTCATTGCATTTTCCCAAAAATTAGCATAGAGTGACGTTCGGAGAAAGCTTGGAAGAGATGCCTTCTAGCTCTATTCAAGTCTCCAGCGATCTTAATAATGTGACATTTGTATGTCTACTCTACAATATGGGTCGCAGTGTGTCTAAACTTTAAATCCTTCCTTAATTTCTTTTTGCTAATACGCTTAAATCTTAAAATATTGCTATAAATGGATTAAAATCTTCTTCCACACTATCGGAAATGTTAACCAAATCGAAGTAGGAAGTTTTCGGGTTATTCTCGAAGTTGACAACCATAAGCACTAATTATGGCTTGCACCTGAGGAATTTTAACGATTGCAGAACATTTGTAACAAAACAAAACTTATTGAGAGATTTGATTGAGATTGAGAGAAATTGAGAGAAAATAGGCCAACTCCTGGTTATAAAATTATCCAATTGAGGCATGGAATTATGGAAGTTCTTAGCCGAGCGCCTTCATTTTTATTCTGGATTTGTTAGGGGCGGATAAAATAAGCTAGGGGATCTACCGGCTTCTGTCCATTTCTAGATTGAGAGCACAATTCAAGTTCAACAAAATTAAATCATCCATCTCCATGGACAGTCCAATCCGATCCGACTGTGTATGATTCGGCACGGCTTCAAGATACATAATTATTTTACAAGATTAACAATTAAGTTTCCTCTTGTCTTTTTAGATTATGTGAGCGGAGGTGAACTGTTTACCCATTTATACCAAAGAGAACGCTTTACAGAGGCCCAAGTACGAATATATGTTGCCGAAATCGTTCTCGCCCTTGAGCATCTACATAAGGTCAGTGTAATATGCATTTCTCATGAAACATGCTTGCCTTTCCGTAGCATCCATGACAATTTTGTGTGCAATTCTTTTTTTGGCCTTCGGCCGGCCATCAATCTTAAATTATTTGGCTTTTATAAATTGTCTTTATATTTTAGCATTTTTAGAAACGTTTTTTTTAGAAAACCTTTTCGGCATTTAAAGAGAGGAATCTGCATTTAGGAAAAGGAATAGGGAAAATATTCTGATAATAATAATAAATAAAATATCTGATTCTGATCGTAAAAAGATCTACCTGATGTTTGGAGCTAAAGGCTTTAAAGTCTGTAATTTATTTATGAATAAATCGAAGGACACAAAATCTAGGTGAAAGGAATCTGAATCAGGGAATCATTATGCTCCCGCATCGTCGACTAACTTTGAATTCTCTAATTATTTTATTTCAGTTGGGAATTATTTACCGAGACATTAAACTTGAAAATATCCTCCTTGACGCAAGTGGCCACATCGTGCTGACGGATTTCGGGCTGAGCAAGGAATTTCTACCCCATGACAAGGTGAACGATACGCAGAAACAAATGTTATTAAATTATTAAAAACGATGGTGGGTGATATGATAAATGGAAAATATTAAATATTTTAATAGCTTAAGCCAGTTGCAGATTTTTTCAATTAAGCGATAGAAACTTGTCGTATGCAGCGACATTTGTTAACGAACAAATTAGAGGAGACGTATGTCTGATTTTGGTGGATGCCGGTTACTGGAAATAGCTTTAGTCGGAAAGCTATGCCGGAAGTACTATTCATACTCTACGTGTTTAGGCGGCACAGAATAATTGAAACCTTAAATGTAACTCGTTTGAAACAAAAGAAATGTCTTGCGCTCTAGATTATTATTTCATATTTCTAGAGGTGATTGATTGACCAGTTTTGGTGGGAGCTTTAGCTGAGTTGGCTTAATTATCTTGAATACTTCTCTTTTATCCAGGAACAACGGACATACTCATTTTGCGGGACGATAGAATACATGGCCCCCGAAGTAGTCGTAGGAGGAAATAGCGGACATGATGTTGTAAGTTTTGAAATTATAATTTATAATTTATCCCGCGCCTCAAATTGCAATATGAGTACAAGTATTGTAAGTAAACTGATATTATTTTCTCATTTTAGGCGGTGGACTGGTGGAGTGTCGGTGTCCTTACCTACGAACTACTGACCGGGGCGTCACCATTCACGGTTGAAGGGGAAAAGAATACCCAACACGAAATATCGAGGTATTCTAGTAATTTTCAAATACACACTCATCTCTGTAAATTGCATGGTATTTTCCGAAGTCAAAAACCAAGATTTTCAGTTTTGAGTTTCAGTTCGGAAGTAGAATTGGGGAAATATTTTGCAGTTCTTAAAAATATGTCTCTCTTGGGAGCTGAAATGTGATCAAATCTTTATTTCCAGACGAATTCTTAAGCTCGACCCACCAATTCCTGAAAACTTGTCATTGTGCGTAAGGGACTTTATTTGCAAACTGCTAGTAAAGGAACCAAAGGAAAGGCTAGGTGGTGGACCCGGAGACGCCGAAGAAGTCAAGTCTCATTCTTTCTTCAAAGTAAGTAGTCGTGTCATGGACTCTCATTTCCTTAGCCTCATATTATAATGAATTTTTTAGGTATGTAATTTTAAAATACTTTAAATTCAAAAAAATTAAAAGAAATAAATCAGAATTGGGTCAAAGAGTATTCGTAGCGAATGCTTAACAAATTCGTAGCGATCAACTATTATTATCTGCAAAGGATGATTTCAACGCACGAAAGTGCGTACAAGCTTTTCGGCTATCTCTTTCCTCGTAAATTGGAGATTTCCCAATGCAATTTTTTTCGTATGAACCTTCTCGGATTTTGACCATTCACATACCCAGAGAATGGGTTTTCCCTGGAGAATCCATTCCTGTTAGTCTCATTAGTTCATTCCTTCATGGACCCGAGTTATTCAAGTTTGCAGTTGAGGGTTTTCAAAATTTTGATAGGCCAGGTCCAGTCAAAAAAGTTATTTCGGCTTTTGGTCGTTTGGGAAAAAAACTACCAAACCTAGCTTTGATAATTTCGGCTATTGATCATATATATTTGATGATATATATTGTAGATGTTTTGTTTCGCAGGGATTAAATTGGAAGAACCTGGCAAACAAGAAAATTCCGGCTCCGTTCGTACCAAAAATAAAAGATGAGCTGGACGTTTCAAATTTTTCCGAAGAATTTACCAAATTGACTCCTGCTGACTCTCCAGGAATTGCGCCTCCGCATTTCGATTCTATATTCAAGCGATATTCATATGTGTCTCCGTCAATTTTACTCGACGACGACAACCTCAGAGAGGATCTGAAGCGTTCCATGGCAGACGGCCCCACGAATTCGGAGGTAAGGCTACAATTTAAGAAATAGAAATCATATTCTTGATATGAAACTTTATTTTAGGGAGCTTGTTTTATGGATGTTTATGAGCCGGATTTCAAAAGGACAATCCTCGGCGATGGAAGTTTCGCCTGCTACCGTTGTGTAGAGAAAGAAACTAAGAAGCCTTACGCTGTAAAAATGGTCAGTCGCAAACTTAATCCTGAGCGAGAAATTGCATTGTTGAGACTTTGCCAAGGACATCCAAACATTGTTAAATTGCATCAAGTATTCCATGACGAGGTAATTCAAATTTCCGTATCCCTCTTTCTCGTATGATAAATCAATAATTGTCATATACATTATCTGATTTTAATATTGTAGGAATTCGTTTACATTGTATTGGAGCTCCTAAACGGAGGCGAGCTTCTGGACAGGATACAACGGAGGGGCCAATTCACAGAAGATGAGGCCCGACATGTAATGAGAAAGCTTGTACGGGCGGTGAATTTCATGCATTCCAAGGGAGTCGTCCACCGTGATTTAAAGGCTGAAGTAGGTTTGAATTGTCAATTTGAACTGATTTTTGGAATACCATACGAGAAATTATAATTTGCAGAATATTCTCTACGTTGATCCAACGGAGGATTCCGAACTCAAAATAGTGGACTTCGGATTTGCAAGACTGAAGTTAGAAAGCGGAACTGTGAACACGCCCTATTTAAAATTGAGGTTAGATTTCGGATCATTCGAGCATGAGGATGGATTATTGAAATGTATTGCTTTCCTTCTGTATAGGCCTGAAGCTCTGAAACAAGAGTCCGATCAAGAACAGCAAGGCTACGGTCCTAGTTGCGACGTATGGTCACTCGGCGTTATCCTTGTAATGAACTGAAAACTGAATATGAACTCATTTCGTATAAATCGTTATTCTAAATTACGTTCTCTTCCCTTTCCAGTACACCATGCTCTCTGGAAGGGCACCGTTCCAAGCAAGAAGTCGTCAAGAGTGTGCAGCAGCGATTATGACACGAATCAATGGTGGCGAATTTGATTTCAATTCCGTCGAATGGGAACATGTTTCGTCTCAAGCGAAAAATATTACGCGAGGTATGTGATGGATTACTACTTTTTCACAATTGCACGACATTGCAAGGATTAATTATCTCAAAAATATAAAGAAACCTATAAACTTGTTTAATTGAACAAATAACAAACTGTTGCGGATATGTTAAATATACAAATGCGAATTTTCTTTAAAAGAAATATTTCTATTTGTGTAATTGGAATCACTCGATAAAGTATTTTATACACAAAATTGAGTATTTTTTTTCAATTTTCCCAAAATGTCAGCAACAATGCCGGACCCAAAATTATACCCAAATTTTGTGAACTTTAAAGTGATGAATGGATTGAATGTTTCTTCATAGGTATCATATTAGGTAGGGTATTCATTGTAATATGGTAATGCTGGATTTAAACAATACAGGTATGCTGGCAATTGATCCCACAAAGAGATTGGAAATTGAAGACGTATTAGAGAATGCATGGCTGGAAGGAGGCGTGGGGGCTCTCTTTTCAACTTCAGGAAGGCTGAACAGGAGTCACAGACGGGAGGAAGATGCTTCAAACCGGACCTTGAATGCCTTTAAACTTCAAGTAAATGGATGCTTTCACATTGCGATGACTAAACCTACATATTGAGATCTTGAAACTTTTGTATTAGGATGTATCAACTACTAAATTGGCTCAGCGGCGCAAACAAAATAAATCAACTGATGGGCGGTCGTCCTCTTCTATAAGCAGCTTTTCATCAAGCTCAAATGGATCTGGTAAAAGATTTAAAATTCATATTTCAATTTACTAGTTTAGTTTTGTTTTTATTAACTCCTTGTGCGTTTCATACAGTAGCTAGAGATCTCTATGGTCACAAATGTCAGATGCCACAAGTCTCATCAACGAAGATTTCAGTAGACACCAACGGACGGAACTTCTTTTCTTACGGGGAAGCGAAGGTCCGGAAGTACTTAAGCTCCCTGCTAGATAAGGAAAAGCGGCCTTATGCTACCTCCAGCTTCGCCTCTTCCGCTGGTCTCGGTTCTACCATGCCCCCACATGTATGTCCTACCATGGGCGCCACGAGATTGACACCCATCAACCTATCCCAATGCTCACAGGCGGAGACACATGATATTGTGGTGCCCGCAAATTCACTCGGAGCCTTTTCTACTGACGATCAAACTACGTCCAGCAGCTCTGTCCTAGAACTTCGTGTAATTAGCTCAGCAGCACCGAATTCAGGAATGGAGCTCTCTAGTTTTGAGTTCGAACCAATTATGACTCGATCAAGGAAACGGCAGATTGACCATAGACGCGACTTGCCTATAGTTACAGCAACCACTAGTCCTCCAAGTTTTGATTGCGGTGACTACAGACAGAATAAAAAGAACCAAATGAACCTCTACGTATCCCAACGGGGCCACAACTGGACCAGCATGCGTCAACCAGCCGTGCCACTCAATATGTCTTGCGGAAAAAATAGTGAATCCAACCTGGAGGAATCTGAACATTTCGTGGAGACAAGGAGCAAGCGCAGGAAAAACTTATGATGATTTATTATAATTAATTTCCTAACTGAACTGCTTATACTGATCCAGTCCAGGATAACGATGACATAGGGTATTAGCGTCGTACTTCGATTGAATTTAATTTTAAACAAGTATCGAAATATCGCATAGGATAATTTGCATTGTTTTTCAATTTTTTATAGCACCGAAATCTCTACTACCGGATAGTGAGACTGGAAATCCTCCAAAAACATGATTTTTTTAAGAAAAGATTAGTCAGATAGAAATAGTTGTACTAGTTGTAGAACAAGTTGTACCTGGGAGTGAACAACTCCGTAAATTGTTCTATAGATATTGCATATATTTCAATATGTCACTGGTGATTCTTGGAACAATAATGCCTGCCTGAAGAATTTCCTGGAATTTAGTTAGGAGAAAAGAAAGCGAATCAGTGATGTTGTTAAAGGTGCAAGAGCAAATGCGATAAATCAATAAGTTCAAACACGAACTGAATTAACGGTGTGTGCTAATTTTTCAAAGGGTTTTTTGTTTATTGTAGTTTGCGAAAGTGCAGTATCTACATGTATTGTATAATCATCCAAATTTCTAAACAAATGGGTTCTCGGTATTGAGAAGCCAATACTACGAAACGCGTCACCCCGCTAAAAATTATTCGATCCATGTGAATAATCTGATCTGATTAATCGATGCGGGCTCGTCGTTTTAGTCTGCGGTTAATATTTAATGGAGATAAGATACAAGTATTGCCGACTTCTTCCAGAAATCGGCTTTGTGTTTGTGTAGATGTGCACGTATGTCACCTCAAATTTCTGCGACACTTCGGTGCAATTATTTTAGTCATTCATTCATTCATTCATTACGTTTCGCATCTGCTGCCGTGAATTATATTGCAGATTGACACACTGACTATATCTATATTTCCAATCACACACCTTTTCAATTATTTTGGGATTAAAATTGGCAAAAATATTTAGTTGAAAATATCGCTGCTGTGATAAATGGGTCGAGTATATATTCTACTCCTGTTGATAAGGTGTGTATTATTAGCAATGTAGTATTAGATACGACACCCCTTACTATCATGTCCGGAAACGAATAAATCGATACTCAATTATTTTAAACCCTTCGAGTTCTGTTGAATCATTTCGAACTTCTTGTGAAATAAACAAAAATATTTTCAAATAGAAACTTCAAACTATTTTTATTGCTTAGAACATTTATATGAGTATTAAAGATGCGTGTATCTGTGTTGAGATTTCCTAAATATTAAGGAAAGGTAAAATTAGATTGGAAGATGCAGATGTAGTAAGGCCGTATTGCTGGAATGCATCTGGATTTGGGGAAATGGTTTATGAGCTTGCCGTCTTTCGTTTTTAGCCGAGAAGTGCGGAAATGCTGATTTGACAGTTTCCAGCTGCTGCTTCTAGTTGATGAGCGACGTTAATTGCCAGGATCTGTCCAAATGTGTTAATGGATTTATCCACTATGGAAGGCGTATTGATGCACTGGTTTCCTCCAAATTCACAGATGCGATAATGATGCAAAGATGCAATATGGGGAGGGACTGAAAGTGTGTTGTAGCCTGGTATCATTTCCCAAATAAAATGATTACCTGCCTCAACCACTTTCTGTGGATCACAAATGTATTTGGACCTAGAAGGAAATATGGAGGTAAGGTAGAGGTACAATAATTATTTTAACTTTACACTTCATCAAAACTTTTAAATCCACTCACCGCTGCTTGTGAGGATGAAGCCGGGATCTCCTCCGTGTTTTTCTTAGCATGAGCAACTGATGACTGACTGTCTCTGCAAGAGGATAGTGCGTCAAATTATAATTCTGTAAATCATCCGGCCATTGCAAGTAAAAGAACCCATTCTGGAAAGAGTACGCTCCGATTTTCTTTTTATTGGAAAGCGTATGCAGATCTTCGAGGAGCTGAGAATAATTCTTGGATCGACGAGGAACAATCATCTCATCCAAATCCACCAAAACCAAATACTTGGATTCACCTAAATGCACAAGAAATAGACTTGATTCAGGATTCAGCTTAAGAAAAATTCAGAGGTATACCTCGGTGTCGGTAAACGCAGTCATTCAAGGCAGCAAAGAGACCCTCTGTCCGTATTTCTTTCTGGGAAACCATAGGTAAGTTCCATGGAAGAACGGTCACTTGATCCTGATAAACATGGCGTAAGAGGCAACCCACATTCTCGCCCATGCTGTGATTATAAAACGTGAAATGTTTTATGTCCATTAGTTTGTGAAATTCCATCCACTCCAGGAACTGCAGCGTGTTGTCATAGTTGAAATGAATCGGTTTGACGCACGTCGAGAAATCAACAACAGAACTGCCGTCCGACCGGAAATCCTCGCTTGCATACTGTACTCGAATGATGTTGGTTGCCGAGAAGACGGGTGAAGCACTAGACACAACCGACACGTAGCGTGGGTTACTGACTTCCGAAAGGTGACAGATTATGAAGCACGCACTAAAAACACATTTCTGTCAGATATGCCATGAAAATTGACTCAAATTTTGGATTTTGTTTTTACCTGTATTTCAAATTCCAGTTCTCTCTTATTGTTTTAACTGTACCATCAATTGTGCTATAGTGGTTCCCATCTTGGTCGTATAACCGGCACTGCATACGTTGCCGGGTTTTAGTCCTCGCCGCTCCAATAACCCTAATTGTGGGCCTAAAATTCACAATATGTTTTTTTAAGCAGGCGTGTAAATTTTTCATTTGTATTCGAATTCGTTTCCATACTGTGGTTTATTCATATAATATGCAGAATACACGTAGAATTTGTCCGCTGAGTTACTGATGGGCTGCCAGTCGGATTGTATTGGCACATCGGCAAGCTTTCTATTGTTCAAATTATATCTTTGCTTTGCTGCCGTATTGTTGTCGGGGACTGGGCTTTTTGTTTTTAGGGCAAATTGGGAGTACTTTAGTTGAATTTCTCGATTATTGTATTTTTCGGCAGGCACATTCGATTGTTTATTGTCTGGTTCTAATATATTGCCTGTCTTGTCGGTGAAAGTTTCAATCAAAAGAAAAACTCCGATCATGCCTAAGCAAAGGAGAACAATGAAGAAGGAAAGTCGAGTCCTTTCGCTTGTCCGTCTTGAAGTAATCCTTTTCTTCTTCTTTGCGCTTATGCCCATTCTAAAATAAATAAAAGAGTCCACTTTCGTCACGATTTTGATTGTGCCAAATAAGCGATAGACTGTTGCGTGTTCGAAAATTAGAAAACTTTGGTTATGGAAACACAACTTTGACGGTCAATCTTCACGGATGTAACGGTCGTAACTAATAAGGAAGCTCTTGAGTAAAGATTTTTCAGTTCGAAGGGGACCAAGTCTTGGTGGAGTGGAGAGGAATACCATATATACTCCAGTTTTTTTCGCGTTTACTATAGTCATTCACGTAACTCCGTTGACTTTCTCCCTGATTCGGTGAGAAAATCAATACCACGCCGAATAGCTAAAGCAACCCGGATTTTCTTTTCAAATCTCAAGTCTTCTCAAACAACGAATTAAAACCCTAGGGTTGTGAGTTAAAGCCATATTTGATGGAGATGGAGAACATGGAGGCGGAGTAGGCGGAGACTATACTGGTAGTACTTGAAAATTACAAGAACGAGAAGAGTCTAGGTAGATTTAATGGTGCAAAATGGACATTTATTCAACGCTTTTATTCTGAACAAATTTAATACCCGGAAACTATAATGCCAGTGATTCTGCTACCCATAGCAGTATCCGCTTCCAGACAAAATGATAAAGCTTTATGCTTATCCAAAATATACGAATCCCTTGTGAGCTTGGGCCGATCAGTATTGTCCACCCATTTCTTATCATGAGTAAGGGAACTCGAAGCTGATGACCAAGTAAACTACTACCATAAATGAATTTTTTATTAGTGTCAAACAAGCCAGCAGGAACGATGATAGCTTGATAAACAGACGCTGATGCTTGAAGAAAAATGTGTGACATTTGGGTTGATTCCCAGTTGTAAGGACCGCAGTTGGTTGTGTAATTCTCAAACAATTAAAAATCGATGTTATAACGACATCTACCACTCTACATGTCTGAGAATTCTTAATTATAAAAATTCTGATTTCCTGAAAAAACAGTGAAGGAGGTTTGTTCGATTGAACCGAGGGTTTTTGAAAGAGTGATGAATTCTAATTACCACGATGTTATGGTGCGGTGTGCGGTGCAATGAGGAAAGCAATTTTCGACACGAGGAGCTTTTCGAGAATTTGGAAAACCGAATCGGATAAACTTTTTGAATCATTTGGTCAAACAGATACTTTGTAGAAAATTGTCGAAAATGCATACAAACGTGAGCAATGGCAAAATAATGATTTGCGACTTTTGTATTTTGATTTTTGCAAAAAAATTCCTTTCAAAAAAGTTATTGAAATCGATATACTGAGACTTACCATTGAAAATGTGTCAATTAAAATAAGAAATTAGCCAGGCAATTATTTTAGTCACAGGAATCCATTTATCCAACTAATTAACCACAAATTATTCAAAATGGGAGTAATTGTCCTAATGAGTAATAACTCGCAGTTGGTCGAAAACTTCACCTTCTCCTAGCAAACTCCCGCTGGATTTGAAATATTCAGTTTTGAGTTTTGGACTTATCTTTACTTTTGAGTGCGACTGCGAGAGAGAGACGAGACGAGAACAAAATAATAAACTGCAAAAGCAAAAACTGGTTTTGCAGTCAGTAGTTTTACTCAAGCAGGAGAAGCCGGACATGATTTGCATGGTGTAGCTGTAGCCAGTGTGTGTCCTGTCGTTGTCTCGTTCTATTTTGCCGATCTGAACCGTGGCCGACCCCACCGACCGTTGTTGACGACGGAAATGCCAACTGCGATTTGTAAACTAGGTAATTTTTTCATATATTATGTTATGCACCATCCATCATCCATTAGTGAATAAATATCTCGGTAGTGGACCGTTTGACTTACGTAAAAACTTCCTCTTGCACGCAACGCACCGCGTAAGAAATTAATGGATAATAGATCCAATCCAACCATTAAGATGTATAAGATCTACTAATTAAATTACTTCGTTTCGTTTTCCTTTCTATTCCAGGTTGATGTCGTCGTCATCCTACTTGTAAAAGTTCCAACAAAACATATAGAGTATACAGAAAGCAGTTCAACCGCTAGTAAGCTTCATTCCATCGGCAATCTGAATCGCAGCGGGGGACAGCGGTTAAGGTGTTAGGAGGGAGTCAAGTTCCCAAGTTACTCATAGTTTCTAGGCGGAATTAAACTATGGAATCAGCACTTTCTATGACCGCAGCTGAAGCAAAAATGTATGGGAATGTATTGGACGCGGTCTCAAAACTACCTAATTCAGATCCCAGGCTTGCTCTAGTTATTGGCGTAACATGGTGGCTCATTCATCGTCGTCGTAGGCTAGAACAACAGCGGACTCGCCGGCGTCAATTTTATCGAAGATGGCGACGGCTGCTTCTACTGAGGCGTCAGATCATGAATGGGAGGCAGTATACGAATCCAATGGTGCTCCCATCCTCTTCCACGTCTAATGAACCGGATCAAACTGACGATGACTGTCTAACTGACTCACAGTAACTGAAATACGATTTACGTAAATTACTCGTATTATTCCTCTATAGTTCTGTTCTACCGTCGTCCTTCACTACACAGTTATTTATGGAACTCGAACACAGCGAGAAGGCAGGTTAATACCTAATTACTATACCATAATCTAGTATTTCTTTTCCAAAATATGATTTACCTTTTAATGAGATAAGCCTGGACTTGAAGAAAAAATACTCTTATATTCGTTCTTTGGTTCATCCTTGTGATTAATAATTAAGTTTATTATACATTTTGTTTATATAGGAATGTAGTCAAGATAAAGAACATGAAAAGGCATATAAATGATTTTATTTTACCTTTCTACGCGAATTAAAATTTAAGGTTCATGTAATAAATAATAATCCATTATTGCCTCCTTTCCAAGAGTTTTACCTTGGTTTCCAGTCTCTTTGAATAGGTATCCAATTTGTAGGCTGCTTGCTCTAATTTGTGCACACTGTCTTCAATCTGATCGATTTGTTGAAGCAAGGGCTCCAAGGACTTGTCTATGTTCAGAACCATGAATTATGTTAAATAACGATAAAATTTTGTAATCACTTGACTCAGTTCAGCAATATTTCATTTCTAAAATCTCGCTGGGGGGAGGGGGGTTCAAACACTCACATTTTTCATTCAGATCGTGCAAATTCCTGGCTACATTTACAGAAATTTGTCTCATGTCGGAATACTTGGTAGCTGTTGCCCGGTTTAGATTCTCCAGTAATTTGTAATCGTCCTATAGTTTCGCAACAATTGAACCCATTTGTTATTATTTATATTGATTGATTATATACTTGGCGTGGACAGACACCATTTATATAACTTACCATCTTAAGTAGAAGCTCACCCTGGAGATAATCTGCGGATTTCTGGAACATTTCATTTGCTAGTGTGTTCAGCGAGAGTTCTTCCTGGAACTTCCTTAACTTCCCATCTTCATCCTCTTCCATTTTACTCACTTTGACTGTCTTCTAAAACCAATTAATTTAGAATTATATAGTAAGAATTAATTGACGAGAAACTTTGCCTAGGGTTGAATGTTTTTTCCTCCGCCACACTTTTACTATGCTGTGTGAACACTTTCGCTCATAGTCAAAGCTGGACAACTACTTTTCAAAATCTTCATGATTTTCAGTTTGACTCGAATCACCATCTAAAATGCTCCTGCTTATTAATCAACAGTACCATAAAATGAAGTTGAACGTCCTAATTTCAGAAAACCTAAACGTAATGAATAATTTTGAAAATATTCCGAGAAGTCCTTAATTTCATTCCAAATCCAAATTATCTCATTATTTTGGAAAAACTGGACGTCGTGTTGTTCTTGCTCTTTGCGGAGACTAATGGACAAGGAATGACAAAGACCAAAACTGTTAATGCTGGAGGATCCTTACAAACCAATAGAATAGCGAGTCAGTTTTACTTGTAAAATAAACGTATAGGATAGGGCGTTTTTCGGTTATTTTTTAATAATTTTGGGATTTTTGTAGAGGTGAGTTAAGCAAAGATCGCATCTCTCAATTGTTATATACGAGACAGAACCAAGGTATATAGAGACAGAACTAGTCTGCTACACTACTTAATAAACTCTACTAGAAAATAGGGGACTTGCACATAAGGGATTGGACGATTGGCAGAAGTATTCCTTGACTCTGTGAAGCGATCATCACTCCTCCATCTGGGAAGGGTCTATGAGAGCACGCGATATTTATAGAAATTCATCAGAGTTGCTGAAATATTCCATCCGGACAAGAGAGTAATAAAATAAATCAAAGCCAAAATTGTGAAAGGGTACAGGAATATCCTTGTGTTCATCAGTTGTGGGAGAGTCGAATAACCCAAGAACGTAATATAGCTGTAGTATCCCAACGATATAAGCCACAAAGTGTTGCCGAGGAACATGGATATTACGTAGTCGTGTTGAATCACCGCTGAAAATGGAGAGGAAAGCCATTTCAGTATTTTGTTAAACGTAAAATATTTCAAACAAGACACAAAGGAGGGCAGCATACCATGGTATAGGATTATGACCACGCCGTGTAGCAGAACCAAAAGTGGAAATAAAGCATTCAGGTGGACATCGAAGCAGTAACCCCATTCGACCTTGTTGTCCGGTGAAACTCCAGGTTTAAGCAGGTATTTGTTGCATACGTACCTATCATCGTCTAGTTTCATTATGTGAAATGTCAAGTAACTAATACAATACGAACTTGGCATTTCTTACCAGACTAAGGTTGCAATTGTTCCTGCAACGGCAATCACATCAACTGCAACAATGTACAGAAAGAGAAAGAACGTCTGGACGAAAGAGAGACTCAGTACTATACCAAAACCCGCCGAAGACACTGCAATAATAGAATAAGTGAAGAATCGTTCCAAAAATAAGTAGATAATAATGTGAAACAATTAACGCAATGCGACTCACCAACAAGGAATATAGAAAGGAGTACCAGGAAAGCGGGGTCATCCCGAGCAAACTGGGACTTTGTTTCTGCCAAAAAACAAAATCATAATAAATGAACTCATATTGTGGATATGCGTAATGAATGAGTCGTTCCCTATACTACAATTCTGGACTTACGTTTGCGATACTGGAAATTCCTATACACTTTTTGAGGAGAGATGAATAGGTATACTGCTTGCCACATTGCAAATTCAAAGTCCATTTGACTGCATTTCAATATTCTTCGGAGATATTTGTACCTCTTAGCAGCAGCACTCATGCACCCGGATCTGCAAGATTAAAATTACACAGAACTTACTCATAACTTACACAAACCGAATGAAATCAGTAGGGATTGGATAAGTTAAGTTACTCTAATTAGCAATCAATACTGTATACAAATTTTATCCACCCACCGATGTGTAACTGGCGATGGAAGGGAAGAAGGGCTATAGGTGAAAGACAGACTTCCTCCACTAGTAGAGTATGTAGGAGAATTCAATCTACTGGAACCATTACTTTGTGGATCCATACTAGGCTGCTGTTGTTGTTGCTGCTGTCTGCTGGTCAATGGTTAGGCAAGTAATTATACGTCGATAAAGATTGAAACGAAAAGCGAATTCACTCACTTACTACTGAACTGACTCACGATTTCATTTTTCAGCTGCTCTGATGACGATTACAGTGACTGACTTTTGACTTTGACTTTTCTATAATATTTTGAACTCTTATTTTGATTTGTTGTATTTCCCGCCTTCGTTCAAATTACTTTATCCCCGTCCGTGGTGGGTTAAAAGTGGATCTCTGCCTACTCAACCGTCAACCCAACTAAACTGTTGCCTGTCAAATTAAGCTTTGAAGAATCTTTGTTTATTCTGTAAATCAAGAATGACCATAATATAAAGACAGTGAAGTTAGATTGACGATCCTTTTGCATGGTGTTATCAATATTCTTCAAGTCTGTAAGCCAGTTCACTTTCAGTTTCAGCACGAGTTTTGTTTCGAATAGAATAAATAAGAATCCGGGGTCGGTTAGGTTGGGTTAGGCTCTAACCGAATGCATGCAACTGCAAACTACCACATTTGACGGCTACATAGGTTCATAATGTGACTGTAATTAATTGCAGGAAGGATTTGC
>Ga0194135_10000652_pt1 | contig 20339 bp, 19 predicted proteins | sample LitLau_LLRF_2013_FD_134024 | JGI IMG/M metagenome (GOLD analysis project Ga0194135, IMG submission 134024) | Freshwater sediment microbial communities in response to fracking from North America - Little Laurel Run_MetaG_LLRF_2013 (version 2) | ecosystem: Environmental > Aquatic > Freshwater >...
AGTTTCAGCTGCAGATTTTTCATTCATTAAATAGATGGCATTTTAGACACTAATCATGAGAAGTGCTGTTAGTAGAAATCATCAACGCCTCCAAGTCAATTTGCTTGTATAGCAGATTTTTCATTTAACGTGCAAGCTAATTATCATTTATTGCTGAGGGGACAACAAGTTTGGTTTTCAAAATCGTTTTCACTGGCTTCATCGACTTCATTTGACAGTATGACTGACTGCATGTATGCTCTCTACACGTGGGTCTATAAATAGACTGTGTAAAATCGTGTTTTTGCTTGCTACCATAAAAATAGATGAAAGGAAGCTCATTTGGAAAGTACATACTACATATACTTCCTAATTTATGTCTTCTGGATTCCTGAAATACTTCCGGAATAAGGATTAATTGAGGATACTTTTTTGCTCCTTCAAATAACATGTAATGTAACCTTGTGTATAAACATACTTATCTACCTAATATTTAAAAATAGGTAAATTAATTTTACTGCATATGTTGGATACTACTATTTTCTATCGATTCTAAACCTCCGTCCAAAACTTCGTCCATGCATCGAGCAATGAGATTTGAATGAAATAAAACAAATGGCATGGAATATTTTAACAAATAATATCTCAAGCTTTCGAGCCAACGACAAATTGAAAAGAAATTCTGCATTCCAGCTATCCACCCCCTCCTCCTCCCCCCGTGTAAGCACATGTAGCAATAACAACAATGTAAAGCAGTTAGCAGTTTAACAAGCTCAATTTGGTATAGGGTTTTGTAATGCATGCAAACATTAGATAAAGTATGTCCTATTTGCTTGTTGGATGTGTAAGAAAGAAAGATGGTGTGTAAAAGTTCCATTACTAGACACTCCTTAATGTACTTCAAGCATTGCATCGCATCTTAAACCGAAGTTGTCGGAAGAATCCAACATAAATTGCTTTCAGCGAAAGAGAGTAAGTGCTTAAATAGAGTTTTCAGTTGACTCAACTAACCCCTCGACTAATAAATAACAAAGCTTTGTTAGGGTAAAATAGAGAATTTCCAGGGAAGTCAGAAGTAGAGCATCTCTCCCCGAATTCGGGAGTGAAACTTCCTTCCGGGTGGAAGTGGTAGTAGCAAGCATTTCCATTGCATTATTATTTTTATGGACGCCCTCTACTACGGCTTAGTATATAGGCTACCAACAAGAAGGTGAATGTGAGGATTGAATCTCGTATTACGTGATATGCACCCAAAGGGTTGGTTATGCACTAAACCCACAACCGTCTGCCTATGTACCGTGCAGTAATGCTATGGGAGATCATCTCACTATATCAGAAATACACAACTTTCCCTTCAAATAACAACAAACTCTTACAACAGTCTTCCTTAGACTTTCCTTAAGTCATTGCAATTTTTAATCTCAGCTCAAGGTGAAAGTGTTTTCTTCAATTCCACTAAAAGATTATTGAAAGTAAATGGTTGCAACAAGATTTCCAAACTTTTGACAGTTTGACATTTCTCAAGACGGTGAATTTACTCTTCTTTTAGACATCTCGCGTCTTTCCCAGTTTTACTACTTGCAACATTCAGCATTTTGAGTTACAACTCAATATATTAAATTTTGACCAACTAGTGATTTTGATTCTCTCATCCATTCAAGTATAAACGTTCTTTTTGAGTGATACTACGCTTAAAATAGTGTCGGCCCGTCTCTTCACTCCAATCTACCTTTTGTGAATTATTTCTGTAAGTGAATATTATTGATAGATCCTAGCACATCTACTACTAAGCTAATATTGCTAACTCCTAACATTCCTAAACAATCTTTTTAACTTCAATGTAAGATCTCACAACAATAATACCTAGTAAATTTATAAGTCTTAAGTTATCCAGGGTTTTGTAGGATATGCAATAGTAAGGTATAATAAATTGATACATATATACACAAGTTACTTAATATTATGCGGAATTATTGCAACGGATCTCATAAGATAAGTTATCCGTTGATACTTCTTTGATCCAAGACAAAAAGCGTTCTTTAAAGTTGATCTAGCTCATACGCATGTTGACCAAACTTAACCCGCTCATTTTTAGTAATTTTTTGTTCATTTTCAACTATTCATTCATTCGCGGAGACTGGTTCTTCATCCCTACCTGTCGTTTCATGTTAATTAAATGCACACCCCTTCTTCCCTACTATACTACACTATTATGGTTGTCTTTGTCACTCTTGTAAGTAGTACTGACTCATTTCATTGATGCATCATCTTTTTACTACTCGATGCTACGAAGTAGTACGAAGTACTATTGTCAGTTTCATTTAATCTTAACCTGTCCCAAAAAGTACAATCTATGAAAAACTGAAACAGCTCTAAAAAAATTCATAAGTATTTACTATTTATATTTAATAAACGAAGAATATTTTGCACTTCTCTCAGCAGAATAAAATGTTTGATTAAATCTTTCTATTAGCAGGGCACGCTTACTACCAACAGTGGTCATAGGAAGTATAATTTAGAGACTAGATACAAATCTATCATTGTACACAAAAGTAATGAACAGTATGAATCATCATCCTTTTATACGTCACTGATACTACCTACCCAATCATGTTATCAAATAGTTTTAATTTTATTGAAAGCATGCAATGATAAACCAAACTGTGAAAAAACTACTTTCATCATTAATGATGATGTCATACTAGCCCACACGCCTACCACCAGCGGAAATCCCTTTAGAGATTTTTAGCTAATATTTCTCATGAACGAGAAATTCTTTTGTCCTCTTGTTATAATGTCAGATTTTAATGCACCCACTACCATGCATCTTCGTCAGAAGCATGTCACCTATTATATTGTAATAGTAGAGACATTTGATAGGCTCAACCGACTCAAGACTTGGCAAAATATGAACTAAATTTTTAAGGGCTGGGAGGAAAGGAAAGGAAATGCTGAATGTATTTAAGGAAATGAGATAATTGTTTATGCCAGATACAAACTTTGTTTTAAGTTAGTTGGAAACATCGATTGCATATAAGAAACAAACATGACTCATCCCTCGATCCCTTGTTTTGTTTCTCATGAACTGCTATTGTGACACACGGCACATGCTAGATCGATTTCTGTTTTGTACCTCCAATCAACGAAATGACTAATCCTAAGTTATATTCCTTCTGTTTCGATAGACGAAACTCAACCAGTCTTTAGTTAATCATTGGAATTTGACTAGGGATGAATAAAAAAGACGTTCGTGTTATTCTTCAAGTGAGGCTTAACTAGTACTGTATTATCGTAAAGCATAATATAGGTTTGTACAGTATGCATTTGCGTATGTAATGAGACCAGTGTTGTAGTTCTAATAAACATACAGTAAAGAGATCAAGAATCCAATTGAGTCAAACATCATTACCAGACGCTTACTTGGATTCAGTCCGAAAGTTAATATCAAACGGAAGATATAAATTAACCCAATTAAATACATTTAACTTTTGATCAGAGGGAGCTCACAGAAGCCACAAGCATTAGATCATAAAGCATCTTTTCGTGCAATATAGTGTGCAAGTGACTACATCTCTAACAAACGTTACTGTCTGAATTTAGGCAAAATCTTACACTTCACTCGCACATTCTAAACTGATAAGGAGTATTCTTCCTGTGTCCGTGACAACGTCTGACGAGATCAAAGCAAAGGCGTGTTCATCTCACTCGAGTGAAGTCCTCTGGAATTAGAAGCAAAATAATTTCTGATCCTTCAATGCCGGAAAGCACAATGGAGTCTATGTGTCAAGGTAAAAAACAACATTACATGTTAATAGAATAAGTCATTCTAAATGCCTTCTCGTTAAACATTTGGGCTGGCCAAATCATGCATATCCTTCTTGGCAAGTCTATTCTGGCTTGCGTGCAAATTATGGCCCGTTTGTGTATTCATATTCTCCTACCATTCCGTTGTGATTGTACCTTCTGCCTCATTTCCAAGATTTGCTTCTAAATGTATCAATCGTTATTTTGGCCAGAAGAACAAATTGTGATGACACCCAAGGCAAAAACAGAAAAGTCCACGACAATTGCAATCGAGCGGCGGCGAGTTGAAATGGCAGATGCTGGAGCAAACACCAAAGTTCATGTAGCCGGAGGAAATCACACTGGAATTATTATTAACAAGCAGATGACGAATGGAACTGGTAAACTTTACTAATGCCATCATTCAGCTTCTAAGTATTAATCTTACCAAACTTCTTAACATTTCATGTTAAAAGAGCTGGACAGTTCCTCGCCCCAGTTATTTCTGGAGTTCAAAGTGTTCCTCGTTAATGCAGTCACTCAAAAGCACACACGTGAAAGTAGACAGCTTCGCTTTTGGTTCAAAGATGAATTTCCCGTCGGCGATCGAGCCAAATGTTCACAAGAATTCTTTAAAGAGCTTGTCAGTCCGCAAGAATTTCCTAGAGGTAGTTAGACCATATAAACATTAAATCTCAACATACAAGAACAATATACAAGATTTGACATGGAATAACTCCGGTTTTGTTATCGTTTAAAGATTACGTGGGATTCATAATGAAAATTATGAAGTTAATGCAAATACGCTACATTGGGATACGAAAGGTGGAAATTGAGCTCAGACAACTGGAAGAAAGCGACAGACCTCCAGAAAGGCCCAGTAAGAAACCAGCCATTATTACAATTTCGTAGTTGTAGTATTTCAAAGGCCATTATTGCTAGGCTAGTATATTTCATAAAACGATTTAAGTAAGATGACATGGATGAAGGTTAATTGAAATATTGTTATCAATGTTATCATACAGCGAGTCGCCGAGCCTTGCTCATTTCATTAGAAAAGCCCCTTTCAAAGAAGAAAGGTTTGCACATCTTAAGTCTTCTGTTTGTACAGTTTGGAGTGTGCAGTGTCCATTGATTCTATTCAACTTACCTAATAATCAATTATTCACTAAACCTGATATTTTTCTTAATCGGATGAATTTAAATTGTATTCCAGTCCGATACATTAACAACAAATATCTATGTTTAACAAATTCAACTCACACGACTCAACTTTTGCTGTTAAAAGCAAAGCTTTAATTTAGCAGTTATTACAAGTATCTTTCTTACAGTGTCTGCTGATGATACTATTCATGCTGGAGGAAAAATTGAAGTCACAGAAGAAAAATTGCTGGAAATGATCGAATCCTCCTACCCTAATCCTCTTACTCTTCAAGATATTTCCAGGTAGAAATCAAGCGTAGTAATCTGACATGAACATGAAATATTCAAAATTGGGAGATCATAAAAATTTACTAACGATCTGCTTTCTTCTTTGACAGGCAAAGTGCCAGTTGTGATGAAGAAATAATCGCCCACTTACATGTCCTTCAGTCTAAAGGTCTAATCAAAGCTTTAGATAATAATGCTTTCACTCGAGTTGTTCAAAATGAGACGAATGTTAAAGTGAGTCTTAACAATTCAATATGTTATTATAGAATCAGTTCAAGTTGTAATCAAAGTCTTTTTATTCTACAGATCGTCAAGCAAATGCCTAAAATGGTGAAAGCCAAGCAACCCACAATTGCCATTATTACTGCACAATACTGTGAGAAATTGGCTGTAGACGCCATGATTGAAAATCAAGAGACATTTGTTCGATACACGACAGTTGGTAAGAAAATATCGAAATTAAAGGCTGAGGGTAAATAAAACCGATTTTGTTTTTGTAGGCGAGTCTAATGTCTACACCTTGGGAAATATGGGGTCACACCGTGTTGTCTCGACTAAATTGCCCAGCGTTGGCCACACTCGAGAAGCTATCATTGCTGCTGGAAATACAACTACTAGACTTTTGGGTAAGCCTTTATTACTTCGATATGGATAAAATTGAATTATTCAGTAAATATATGATTTTTTCATGAATCTCCAGGTACATTCCAAAAGGTTGATTTTGTCTTTTTGATTGGAGTGGGTGGTGGAGTTCCACATTTCACTGATTACAATAAACATGTACGACTTGGTGACGTAGTAGTTAGCGCCCCAACCGAAAATCAGAAGTATGAAATGATTACAATATCTGCAATTCAGATTGCAGAAGGAGTTATGAAATCTTTTCAATTCATTAGTGGTTTTATTCACCCTCAGGTTCGTTTATCTGCACTGTGACAAAGCTACAGAGAAACCTGGAGGTGGTTTGGAGTTTGAAACTCGGGGATGGATTCCATCCAGCCTGGTTTTGCAAGAAATTGCTGCTCAGATTCAAGAAGAGGTAAGAATCATCGAAAGTTTCTGATTGATGTACATAATATGTAACACTTGTTTCATAGGGAGAAGAAGAATGGGCCCAATACGCTGAGATGGGAATGCAGATTCTAAATGAGCAAGAGGCTGATTTTGCTAGGCCTCCAGCCTCATCGGATAAACTGTACATGGCGATTGGCGAAAAGGATGTAATTGAAGTCGCTCATCCCACTCCTACTTATGACGATTCGAGGTATAGAATACTGTGCAAGTATTTAATCCCGATTGTTGATAAAAGTAATTACGTATAAACTCATTTCTTAGAAGGCTAATGGAATCTCGTGTTCACTTGGGGCCTGTTGCTTCTGGCCGTCAAGTTGCCAGAGATGACCATTTACGACAAGAACTTGCCGCGAGACTGGGCATACTTGCCTTCGACTCGGAATTTGACTCAGCATTAGAAAGTGTGATTGGAAATCGTCGTGATGCATTCGTTGTCATTCGAGGAATCGCAGATTATAAAGTAATTTTAATTCACTTAAATTCTATTTAATAACTATCAAGCATTTAACTCTTCATTCATATCCATAGGATGGCACAAGGCGACGAGATTGGCAACCTCACTCAGCTTTACTGGCAGCAGCATTTGCAAAAGCTATCATCAGTAGAATGGACCCACCAACAGACGACTAAAAAGCTAAGTTGCTCTCAAGCTAACATAAACTACCTTCCTAGTAATGCTAAATTTAGTTAATCTCATGTGACATAAGTGTAAAGGTAACTCTCTATTGCACGGTATTCAGTTCCCGTTATACCTTCCAAGTAAATGTTTATCTATTCGTTATGAAGTCTCCAGTATTCTCTTTAGCAGCTGGGAGCACCATTTATGTTAAGTCTACAACATAATCTCTAACTTATGATTAATTTAGAAGAAAAATTGTTAAGTAAACCACCTGAACAACGAAATCCTAATTCTCTTTACTAATAGTAAGAAACAGACCAATGGCAGAGACAGTAAATACCTGTAAAATGAAAGAATATTCTGAAGCTTTTGGCAAACTATAGTCCTAAAATACATTGCTTGTTATAACTAACACAAGGTTCTAGTCCAACGACCAATTCAAGTTCAAAAAAAGAAACCGAAGAACAATTCAAATCTCAACGGCGTACGCGCATGTAATAACGTTTATACAAAAGGACAACTATATTCAACCTCTACAAATTCACGCCATTTGCTGTAAGAAAGGAGCTACCTAAATCTGGTCGTAATTTTAATTACCTGCAGATGAGATTATTTACTAATTGTAAGATAAATTGTAATTAGCATAATTTAATCATTGGTGTCGAAGTATATTTAACAGTCACTCTAAACCTCGACCACTGAGCATGAACCTCTCTGCACATCGTACTGTTCAAGTTCATGAAGTATTTATAGTCATTCCTAATGCACTTACGATTCGCGTGTTTTTGTTTTTGCATGCATATTTCCACTACTTGTTCGTTAAGATTTTGATTACGTTTAATTATATGCTGATAGATGTGATGATAGTTTTTTTAAAATAAATGGTCAGTTGATAATTCAGGCATGTAATCAACAAATGAATAAGGTAAATTAGTCAGTGATAACCAACATACTATACTCACTTTCTTATCGAGCAAAAATTAAGAAAGCATTTGAACTTTTTACGTGTACAAGGAATTGAGGATGTCGAAGTGACATCGATTTACAGCATATTTATAGCACAGTCATTTCTATTAGTCTGATTACTGATTACTGGTTGATATATATAAGTTACGATGTATATGTTTGCATGGGATGATTAGACCCTCACATATTACATGATGTTTTATGCTAGAGACTGAATGAGTTTTCATTTCAAGTATTTCTTTTGATTATTATTGTTAATATTAATTAAATAAATACGACATTGTTCAGTTTCGTTTGAATTTCTTTGCCATTAAATTTTGCTTACCATATTGACACATATGCCTCAATACACGAAATACAACATCGTTAATCGCATGGCGTTTATTAAGTCAGAATTTTGGTATAACCTACATTTACTCGAAACTGCTATGCAAATATCACTGGTTATTCTATTGAGTTACATTAGTTATTACCAAAAACTAAATAACATTATATGTTTTATAATCGTTTCCAGTGAAATTTTTGTTTGTTTAAATTTGAAATCATACAATTGCAGTTGTCAGATTGTTTTTCCTAATTCTTTCAGATATTAATGCGTTCCAAATATTGATTGCTTAGTCCTAAAGCCCCCAGCTGTGTAAATTTCAAATAAAATTTAGGGCATGCAAATGAAAACGAGCACGTTCAATTTTTAAAGACACAACTAAAGTTACAAATGCTGAATTCTCATGCGATTTTAATCTTAATATGAAATTCCAAATAGTATGGATAATATTTTTCGCAAGTGTTATCCATAGCATGTACTCTGTCTAGAGATGTTTATTAGCGTTCCTTTTATTTCACTGCTCTTTATAGTGATTAATATTTAATATCATGTATCAGGTAGTAAATCCAATTACAAATTTAGATCGGATCATCAATTGATTCGACTTTGAGACGAATCACAAGTAAATTACGACTAAGACTACAACTAATTGTGTCGAGCTAAGTGAAATACAAGCGTTGTGGTATAATAGACTGCACTAACTAGTTTGCATGTTATTGGACATTAAATTTAATCATCAAGGGCAACTGGCGAAGTGAAATGCTGCTACTTTATATTCCTTTATTGCCATCACAATGTTTATTTCAGCATTATATTGAACTCCTCACAAGTCATGCAAGCTATATGCACCGTGGTGCAATATTTGTGCATATGAAATGCACCTGATCGTAGATAACAAGCCACAGGTAACATTAACACTACGATAATTCCAATGGTAAGACTTGTTAACTCAAACACTATCCAAGTAAATTATACTTTCAAATGAATTGCATTGTCCTAATACGCGTAGGTCCACAAAATATATTGTAATACGTGAATTCAACTCCCTTGAGCTCTCTTGATTATGTGTATGCTTTTGACTTCTTTCTAAATAAGGTTTTGTCAATGATAACCCCATCACTCAAAACTTAACTTCTGGTTTTAAATTCCCAATGTGGAGAGTCTACTTGATTTGAAGGAAGCAGTAAGGGGCAGCATTATTGAGATAGGTCAATTGATACCGCATGTTCAAAATTCAAGCAGTTTAGTAAAATTACAATCACTAAAGCACTATTTAGAATTTAATCGATTGGAAATCGCCTATTAGCCTATACATATAACTCAATTGGTAACCACCATAATAGGGCCATTTAGTTAGAAGTTGCAAGTTAAACTGTAAATGGCGGTTTGGCAATGTCGTCCATGATTACAAGCCAACATACCGAACAAGCATTTAGTAATTATCGGCGTATTATAACTAATATCGTTATCTCATCGTCATCCCTATCATCGTCTAAGCTAATACTAATTGTACATACTAATGATGTACTTCAAAGTTCAAATCCTGTTTATATTGCACAATTGAAGTTATTTGTAGTTGTTTGAATAAGAATACGAAGCTAAAAATGAACCGTAATTGTTTGATTTTCGTATTCTGTTCTAAACTTCTGGATAGATCTGTTCATTTAGGTATGTATTGCATGGAAAATGTAGCATTGTCACTCAAATTGTCAGTAAACAAAAAGATATGTAAAGCCAAGTGCAGACGAACTGTCACTATATTGCACACTATGACGCATGCATTTGTATTGCAGAATTGCTTGAACTATGAAACTAATTTTGCATGAAGGGAAATACTATAATCTATTTAAATTGAATCGTCACTTATTGACATAGTAGCTTTACACGATATAATGAATCGTACGCATACGTACATCGTATTTCTACACACATGTGTAATTATTTAACATATTGTTAGGAATGATGAAAAGTCAATGTTTAAATGCGGATAAAGTTTATGCACTCGTAAGCAGAAATCCAGCTTGCGAAAGCTTCGGTCTATTGTAGAAGATATAATGCGATAACGAGTATGTTTGCCAAAACTGGAAAGGGGAATATATAACACAACAGTTTCTGTACCTGAACGAAGTACCCTTTGCTCACTGAGTCTCACTGTCTGAAAGTTGTAATAGAATCGAAGCTAGCAAGATGTTCTCTAGCTTATCGATTTATCTACGCTTCTACGCTAAATTAGAGAAATTGTGCAGAACAGATTCCGTTTGCTGCGTTCTATGCATAATGCTTTCTCATTTGAAATCAAATTTTGAAGAAGCTTCCGCAATTCCACTAAAATATCAACCGTGATGTACCTTAAGGAACAAGTTAAGATTGAGAAAGTAACACATACATCGTAGTCTTTAATATGCAGATTACTTCCCGTTCATGTTAATCCTCATCCGCCTAACTAAATCTACTGGAGATCTATAATCTATACCCTGTTTAAATTAAATAGTGGCCGGTCTATGTGCATATGATTCAAAATTAGGCAGTATTTAGTCTTAACATAACAAATCACAAAATGTTGACTTTTTTGTATCTTTGAATAGTATGGTTCTTATTGTAATTGTAAATAAGAAGGAATCAAATTCCTAAAGGGCCTCAAGGTATCATCATCATTGACTTCGTTGCGTGTGAACTTTATTCTGAGTTTCTTGTATAGTTCATTCAAGTCTGGTTTGGCTGGCCTATGAATACAGTGCATCAAAGTCCCCTGAATGTTATACACTCCGAGTCAATTTAAAATATTGTTGTATGTTATCTCATGTTGGTCTGCCGTACGGAAATTTGATTTCAATTCAAAATACCACACTAAAAGCTATAAATATATGTACAGAATAAAATACTCGCTTAATGTAAATGTCAAAAAGATTCTATTAAAACTGTAGTTTTACTAACAAAATACATTGCCACTTTGTCTTTGGTAATCTTTTCATTATTTGCTACACCGTGTTCTATGATAGTGTGCATCAAAATATTTCTACAATTCTACATTATTGAATGAATCGAGTTACTTTATGCATCTCAGGGATTGAAGACTGAATCGTTGGTTAAGTCGTGTCGTGTACTTCTGCTGGGCTATCGATGAGAAATGAGTCTAAAAGCTAGCGGATGCAGACAATGCTGCACATACATTCATTTAATACTAACACAAGTTTTATAACTACACTATAACTACTGGTGTTTTAATCATGGACATCCTCCACACACAAATCATTTCTTCATAGCATAGCTCACAATAAGCAGTCAGGAATGGTGAGAATAATAAGAGCTTTCCTAATCAATTCTTACTTTGTCTTCTCTTAACCTCAAAAACAAGGTCATAAATCCAGTGTTGAAACTCTACACATTTTTACATTCAGTTATACATCCTCATATTCACTGCTCACACAATTAAACTAGGAATAGTCGGTTAGGCTGCATATGATCAAGCAAAAATCCAGCAAAAATGAACAGAAATCACAAGGAAACACAGCCAGTATATGTTCCTTAATCGTAGGAAATAAATTAATAGGTAAAAATACGGTGAAATAATGATAATGTAGCCATAAAAAATATATATTTAACTTTATATATATATTATGAAGGGTATATTTATAGCCAAGATGATCTCAGGCTTCGTTTAAAAAATTCAGCTGTTAAAATAGATACTACAGTTAAACGTTAAATCAAGCAAGCATACTCCATTCACAATCAAATTCTATTGATCCCTCAACCTTCGTCATGAAGAGATGTAATCATTGTATTGAAAATTTAGACGCGTAATAATTTACTGCACGAGTGAGACTTCGACCCGTTTATTCTTTTAAAATTTGCTATGAAGGAAAATAATAATCGACTTCTCTATTCACCTTTACAAGTCATCTTTATGCCACAAGAAAGCTCGGATTGTAATAATAATCTTCTTTAATCGTGAGCTTTAGCCTCAATAAAAGTATGCTTGGAGGAATCGAGAACACTTCTTTAACTGCAATACTTTTAACTCGCTTTAAAATATACTCAATAGTTTTACTGCACAGAAAAAGCATTCAAGCATGAATGTCAATTTTGAAATCCATAAAATGATGCAGAAATCATAATAAAAGTAAATATGCAGTACCCGTGAGACTCGGGTTCTCATTTCTTCAAGCGATTAACGTTACTCATATCAGTCAGTGCGTGTTTTTTCAACATGATTCAGATTGACAGTTATGTCCCCTGAATTTAACGCTTCAAAATTTAAACTGTACATGCATGTCAGTATAGTCCAACTAAAGTAAGGAACTTGTGTTCAAATGTATTTCCTTGTAAGCTTTAGTGTAACATTCAGTCTGAATATGAAGATCTTCTCTCGAAATCTTTCGTTCATTGAGAAAGCACTGGATCAAAAAGCATGAGGCTAGATATAGGAGAGAAATACCTTCTACCAACTGTGAAGTATTGTTCCTAAAGCTTTCATATGCTTTTAATTTAAAAGTAATTTTTGATGATCAAGCGAACCTTTATTCTAGACACAGATATTACAATCAATATAAGAACATGTTATGTCTCATACGCTGCGTAGTGCGCGGCATCTCTTCATTTTAGGTTTATTAGATTTATTGAAGTCACTTTTAAAGACGAAATGGGATCATGCACAAAGGGGAAATCAGTTTATGAAGAATTTATCCACGAACATAATTTAATTGGCAAGTGAGTCTGATCTGACCTGGTTGATTACAACAGACTTCAGAAACCTGTTTACTCGTGTTTACATCCACAGAGAACAAGTCTTACAAAGTTTATCTGGGGAAATGTAGGCAACTGCAGCAGGCAGAACACGCTCTCCAACTCTCCAGCTCTATAAACTCTTTTTCTTGGACCTACAAAAAACTTTCTACGCAACTATCGTCGACTGTACAACTCTCTATATATGCAAAATAACCAACCCTATTTACTCCATACCAAAGCCCCGTACAACAATATTGTCTCCTACGCTCCAATATCTTCAAATCTATTACCTACTTGCATTACCAAACTAACTAGTAACTACACTACCCTACTTCTTCATGTACGAGAAAATGTATGATATTATGCCTCATTGACTTATCTCTCCGGCAGTTCAGCATGGTAACAAACACGAAAAAAAAGTCCCAAACATAAAATACACACATTTTTCATTATCAAGTAATTTACATACAAGCGCAAGTCAAATACTCATACACATTAATGTGAATTTGCGTTGCTGAGAAGAGTTCACAACAGTTGTTTTTAATGCAAACTACTTCCACGGGAGAGAGAGAGATAGGTTAAGGATCATATTCTGCATACTAAATACATGTCCACTGTTCTACACATTCGAACCAAAACAATAGACCCGTTGACATTCGACTATATATGAACCCAGCCAATAAGCACATATATTCTCCGATTAAACTACTGACAACCTGAACGCTTTTGTAATTCCACAAATCCCACCTACGAGCGTCTCCACACTTTTAAATTACACACGACCCATCCCATCCAATTAGCTGACAAACGAAAAAGACCTTTCCAACAAGAATAATACGCCAACCATTCATCATCATTTGCACAAAATGTGTCATGGATGAACCGACCAAGAAGTTAAAGACTTTTCGGAGAGCAAAGTGGGCAGAAACTTGCACAAGAACAAGATGCGTTCACTACTCACATTTCAGATATATGAGATTATAGAAGCATTGCAGTAGCATTGACTCAAGAGTTAGAGGATTGTATATTCAGAATATCAGAACGAATGCTGTAGAACTATGGTGGAAGTGGAAACACTCCTACACAAAAAATTTTGCACAAAAGTTAGGAACAACCTATGTAGACCATCTTATAATCATCTCATCTCTCCATGTGTTTATGCAGAACGAAGAAGTCTCCACAGTCAACACCTGTCATCATCATCACCTTCTCGTGCATTCATTAGTCACTAATAGTCACAAAGGATTCACAATCGACGAAAATGCAGGAGATGCATTTAACTGATGAACAACCAATTAAATAGATGTACAAAGAGAAATTCAATTGAAATTAGAAGAATGACTGGGCTCTAATTTAACTGTGAACAAAACAAATGCATCCCGATATCAAGAAACAAAATAGAAGAGCCTGAAATCTTCGTGTCAAAAGGAGTCACACAGAAAGTGGAAGTACTGTGGCAATACGAGTTTCTATTTTAGGCTCACATCTCCAAGAAGTGGTTGTGTTGTATCAAAGCAACGAAACCACCAGCAGCCTTCCTGCAATCTACTCAATAGAAGTATTATGTATATAGAAAGATGTACACTGAAACTGAATCTACACACAAACCCTGTATAATATACACTTTGTTAAGTTTGTTCCACTATAGTGTTTGCTTTGCTCACTTTTGCTCCTCATTTTGTGTGCGAACAACTTACTCATTTAACTCTAATTCATGATCCCAAAACGGTGATTACTCGAACGGAAACTTTAAGTCTTATATCCATCCATTCTCCTTCTCTGTAGTGTTTGATAATTATGTGCTGCTATCACGCAATAATCATTAATTCAAAAAGTATTCGCTTGTCAGCATCATCATCGCTTGCTGTTCTGAAACTCTCATAATATGCATCAACAACAAGAAGGATTTGTTCTTCTTAAAGTTCATGCACATCATTTCATTTATTTCTTTTTTGATTTTTATACTGTCTTGTCTGATATACGATTTGAGATGCATCAAAAAAGTAAGCAGAGGAAAGACGAATGGAGAAGAAAAGGTTGAATAGTTTTGACACACGATCGCACAATTACTTATCTTTCAGAGCCGATAACATTACAAATGCTGGCTTTGCTAGATTTACCGGGTTGAGAGAAGCTTACGATGAAAAGTTGACAACCTTATCTAACAAATTCATATTATTATTTCATACACAATTGCAGCAGTAAACCTTCTTCTTTGCTCACTTAAAGCCTCTGACCATGATTTTATCATGCTACATCACAGTTTCATATGACATGACCAAAGTTACCCTTCAAGTTAACTCTGCAAGTTCTATTGGCCAGTTTGTTGCCAGCAACTGCAGCAAAATGCATTTTCTGCAGGATTCATTATCATTGCTGTTCTTTCTTTCCTAGATTCAATGCGAAACGCGAACGGGCGAACGTGCATATACAGCTCCTCAAAGCTCAACATTGTTGTTCTCATCTCACGAGAAAGGGAAAAGCTTCACAAGGATGATATTGAAGTCTCAAACTCATCTTGAAAGATGAGCCATACATATACATATATACGCATCTACATAGTTTTGTACTCAAGCACAAAAAAGTCTTTTGCGCTTCGATAGTTCTCATCCTTTACTCGAAGTCACAACTTTTTCATCACTACCTTCTGAGCATACCTCTAGAGATTGAGTAAAGGAAATTGTCAAGTTATCAAACCATTATATAAAACTCAATGTTCCTCATAATGACCTACATCTTGAAAACTTATTCGGATTCGTAGAAATCTCGAAATATGAATTCGTGAACCTCAAAGCAAGCATTATAAAGGTTTTGGTTCGATTTTTTAAACTCCGACACAGTGTGCATCAGAAATTAAAGATCCAATTGAATATTTATCGACAGAGTCGCGCGATTCGCTTGAAATTACTTTCCTTATTCTGAAGTAATCTGGTCAAAGGCTTCTTTTGGCGTCATTCGAATAGGAGTATAACGTAGTAGTTGAGTGGATTGCAAAATCCCAAATATATTGCGAAATGATTCCGACATTTCTGCAGCTAGAATCATCCAGAAGGACTTTGTGAATCCTTAGAATAAGACAAATTTTAGTTTAAATCCTGTATGCAAAATTATGCAAATTTTTGAATTCTTATCCATTACTTAACCTGAAACTATGTAACGTATTTAAGAATATCATATAATCTTTTGTTTGACTACAAGTCAAGTTATTTCGTTTTCATTTCATTCACTAACATCGTGAGAACAAAAAACGGGGTTGAAACTAAAGAGCTAAAATGTGAAGCGTCATTTTACGCTTTCGTCGTTCATTCCTTGAGCGATGAAGATTAAATGTGACAGAGAAAACATGTCCTTTGAGACAGCTCTAATACATTATACGCTGAGTACTCGCTATTCTGTCTGTCAGAAGTCACTCTGAGTTTAAAACAACATATAATATGGAATTACCTCGAGTTTCTACACAAACTGCATGACTGAGTCTTATTAATTAACCTACGCTAAATGTGTCTGATAATTTTCATCAGGATGTTACACGACTTAAGTATACGGAGAGAGACAAATTTCCAGTCAGACCCCAACTTGTATGCGTTGCATTGCAAGACTTATAATGTCCTAACAAATATCACACAGTTAATTAGAAGAATCTCAACTTATACAAAATATACTGAACGAATGGATAAAGAATATTAAGTGTAACAAGACCTATTTCAAAAATCAGGAGTTTGTTCGTGACTTCTTATGCTTTCACCTAATCTCGAATAAACTGGAATCAGCTCATCAGGCCATGGTCAGGGAGACGAAGTATCTGCATCAACACTTTTACTTGCACGCCGTAACTTTTTCACATACTTCTTACTAGTCACGAGTACTACCCACTAGTGAAACTCCGAAACTCTGGTCTGGAGAAATCGAGAATGTGAGCACAGTAGCATATTCTATGGAACTTCTTCATACTCCTGGCCTGCAACCTATCCAACCGATACCACCAGGCAACTCCAAGCCTAAGTAGAAGGAAGTAGAAGCTGCATAATTGCTTTTTGCTTTCACACTCATAGAAGGGTGGTGGAGAAATAGATGCTGCACTTCTAAAGTTACTACACAACTACCTCCACCATTTATTGTATGCTGGTCTGGTGTCTTTGCAGGATGTTGCACAGTAATAAAGGTCCATAAAAGCTAAATATTAAGTCTACGTGATGGATGTCTCGACAGACTTTCCTATCTATACACCAAGAAAGGATCTCAGCCTCTAATCATCCAATCTCAGGGTCTCCTAGCAGGTAGTAGGCATGTGTACATACAGTTAATGCAGACTGTGTATTTGTTATCATATGTACAATGTACTCTCGTCTTACAATCTATTACGAACTGTCCGCACGTCCACCATGACCTCCGATAAGGCCGAGTTATTTTTTGCATTTTGTCCCAAACATGGCCATGACTTTCCTAAGTATTTCTATTTGCTCGACCCGAAAAATTGAAAGTGATATTGTTCATTCCACAATAGTTGTTCATAAAGGTAATAGGAAGTCCTAAGAAATCTTTATACTCCCAATACAGTTATTTTACGTGTATCCCATCGACATCTCTTCATTTCTAATCAGTCAAAATATTTACGACCTCTTTATGGCATAATAGAAACCGCAACTTCAACAATATAAATGTTTTATACTTATAATTAGTCAGTACAGGCACCTCGCAATATCTCTGCAGTATATTTCTGCATATTTCTGCATAATGCTACACAAGACCCGTCTATGGAATAACTTATTCATAGTCACAGAACTATATCAACATGAGAGAACATAATCGGCAGTGACGAGTGTGTGCTAACTCTTCATACACCATACAATGGAAGCCCCTAAAAGAACCGTTTGCAGGTAGACAACGAGACAGGGAGCTTTTAATTACCTTCTGGGCAGTTAAAACTGAATTAGAGTTGAATATGTTTTCTCATGGCTTACAGTAAACTTTGATAAACACACACAATTAAACATAACTACAGATGCATAGAAAACAAATTAAGAAACATGGCTTAAAACAATGTCAACTATTGTCAACCCGAAGAATGAATGGCAAAATCAATGTCAGAGCTAAAAGTAAGCCTGTCAAAAAATGGTTCTTGATCATTCATGCGACCATCATTGACTCAAGTTTCCCCGTCTATTTCTTTAACTTCGAGGAGCAACCGAGGACAAAAGAATTCGATCAATACGAGCAAAAATAGTTTTCAAGTTCCTAAACTTCCTAACATAAATCACAGTTTCGCTCAACTTGCATGCAGATAGAATATGCAAATATCCATGCACTAAAACATGAATAGTCTCCATGTAAATGATGTAAAGTTCCCTTTCTCTTTCACATTTACAAGTATCAAACCTGATCTTCCAGTTCTCCTGTATCTGTATCTCTCTCTCTCTCTCTCTCGTTTCGATTCAATTGGTTTGCATCTTCGTATACTACATTGAAATACATCGTAATAAAACTAATAATCTCGGAGATATCTTCAATGCACATATACGTACATATATGTGCATGCATCGGCATTAAATACTCAAGAGTTAGATTCAATTGCATGCAACCCATCTCTCTTTCAGTCCTTTAAAGCTCAAAGGAAGACGGACCACTACATATCTCCCATTATTCATCCCTGTCTTAACCTTTCTTCTTTACGTCCTACACACACCATGTTCGTAATATCGTAATATAATGATTCTGCATTAAAATACCTGTCTTATCATCATCATTACAATATTACGAGAATCTCAACACGAATGAGATAACAGTTTTAAGAGCTTCACAGAGTTCTTATGTTCTTATGCAGCTTTCCACATGCCTCATATCAAAGCAATACGAATACTACGCTGTACAGCAATCATATTATTATCATCAAAGTTACCATCGACTAAAAACTGAGAGTCGAAAAGTCTTCTTGGCCTAACCCAAGAAGTCACAAATGTAATGAATGCTGCGTGTGTATTATACGAAAGCAACGAGTGTGGTGAGGGTGGATGCTGCCACTGCTGCATTGTGTACACTCAACATAAACATGCGGACGAATATTATTTCCCTTTTGCAGGAGCGTACAACGGTCCTTCCGAACCAATGTCACTCGCTATATATCACATCTCGTGGGTTTGTGTGTATTTATACCTTCCTCATATTATATGTACTATGTATATCTCTCGAACGATTCCAATCAAAATGATCTCTCACCATTGTTTCCTACCTTCGACCTATGTGTAAACTACCTTCTATTACAGTTTCCCTAATTCCTATTCTGCTCTCCTATTCATATGACTATAATATGCTTTCATACGGAATACATACAAACTTCTGCTTTCGACTTTGAGTATCATCAGCACCACCACAATTTACCATCATCATCATCCTTGTTGTGAATTTTATCTCCATCAAACTGTTTGCCAAAACCATCCGTGAAGTCCCAGCAAGTAGCAGAGATACCATTATCATTAAGCTGCCTTTCCGTAACAAATAAGTAAAAATGATACCTCTCCTGACCTGAGCAATGATGAACATGAACTCTTTCGTCCCTTCACATAACATACTGAAAAAAGGTACCCTTCATTCATACATATGTACTCATATGATTTTTTGTTTTTGATTACGGAATGATCGTGAAGTTAGTAGTAGTAGCAGCAGTCGGAAGAAGAAGTTCTTCTTCACTATTACCAAATGTAGTTAAAGCTGAAGCTAAACCTACTCTGCTCAAACCTACAACACTAACCTCAGCTGCTGCTTCTGCTGGTGGTGGTAGTGTATATATCTCTTCAACTACTAACTAAAGTGTAGGCTGAATAATAAAAGTGGTAGGAGGTTCTAGTTGGTGCTGCGCTAAGAGTCGACTGTGGTAGGGTTCGTACTTAAGAGAATGGAGTTGAGATCCCCTGGCTCAGTGTGTCAGTAGATGTGACAGCGAAACGATCTTCCTAATCAAAAACCAAAGTAAGTCTCCATCTCCCCTGGAGAGGTGTTTTGGAAAGGGGACTCGTGAGGACCCTGGAGGGTTTCTTACCACCATTTCCCTTCCAGGCCTCCTCCTCCAGGGAGCCCTTCTATTTAAAAAGCCCCAGTGAACCCAGTCATATATATAATATACTCTCTAGCGTAGTAGTGAGAGACTTGCAGCAATAATAATCATTTCATGTGTGTGTCTGTGTGTATTTCAGATATTCTACAAAGAAGAACAACGTGGAGAGGATAGGATGTCAGGAGGAGTGGAGTTGATTGCGCAAGCGATGTTGCTGGGGGGTTCTGAGAATGGAGTGATGGACTCGGGTGGAGGTGGCGACGAAGAGGAGAGGCAACATGAGACGACGACCGAACTCATCCCGTGCTTATCATCGAGGAAGCACCGGAGAGTAAGGAAACATCACCAGAGCTCCTCCCATAATCATGCTTGGAGGAAGGGGGGAGGAG
>Ga0194135_10000653_pt1 | contig 20330 bp, 29 predicted proteins | sample LitLau_LLRF_2013_FD_134024 | JGI IMG/M metagenome (GOLD analysis project Ga0194135, IMG submission 134024) | Freshwater sediment microbial communities in response to fracking from North America - Little Laurel Run_MetaG_LLRF_2013 (version 2) | ecosystem: Environmental > Aquatic > Freshwater >...
AATTAATCTATGATTCCCTTTTGCTAAGGCCCAGAACAGTGCAGTATCTTTAAGACCATCCTGATGTTCAATTAATTTATTTAGTTCAGCCGTATTGAAATTTAATAGAACTCGGTTAAGGATCTCCTCGGTGCACTGAATAGCCTTCTCAAAATCATCTGAAATTAAACAAATTTGTTAGATTAATTAATTTGGGACGGATAAATGCATGCATTGTTTATACATTTGACTTTGAACTTGAGCCAAATCAAAGAATTAAGATTTGGGCGAACTAATTACTTCATAAGTGACGGGATTGATGCTTTTGGAGATATAATTGATTTACCGTTGTAAGTAGCGTAGTGAAGCACTGATGCCTGTTCGGATTCGTCCGTTTCGAAGATATTCGCACCTTTATCCAAGGATTCAATTAATGCTTCCAAATCTCCGTCTTTCGCAGCTTTCAATAATCGACTCCCAGCCCCTGCTAATTGTTTCTTTTCTTCACCATAAAAGTTAACCATTTCGTAGCCTTTATCCTTGCGGGTAGGAGAGCCCTTAAAATAAATTATTGTTGCTTACTTTCCTTATTAAAAAAAATTATATTGGATTTGTGTATTTACCTGATTACCAATCATTTCTGTCATAAATCTAGACTAAATCTTCAATTTCGGAAATGATTGATTGCGAAAAATTTTTACTCTCCCTTTCACCACTAATGAAAGATTTTTGTCGAACTGAATCACTATTACTATTACACACGTTCACAGCGCACTGCACGCACAACACATTTCCAGGTTTGGTTAAAGTTTATTCAAATTGACTTGCTTTTTACGGCAAAAAGAAAGATGGAGGCATTCGGGGCGTCATCCATTGCTTTGATGATGTCAAAAGTAGGGGGTTGGCAATATTATTTTATGCCTATACTCCCTCAGCGCAGATGCAATTTCGCCAAAACCTTTTGTTATAATCTCACCTTTAATTCACCATTTGGAATCCAGTCAGGAATCAGGAAAGTTGAAATAGTGTCACGTTTAACTGGCACACCCGTGTTGTTCTTGTGCGTATATAATCGCTAAATTTTGGGAACTTTCAATCCGATTTCGGTAAGATTATTGAAATATTCGTGCATATGCTCTTTAATAAAAAGTTCTAGAAAGATTCTACCTCGAGAATACGAGATTGAATAATCAACCGTTCTTTTAAAACCGAATTAATTTTCTATAGTTTATTTCATGTTAGAGTTGGGATTATGCCAGTAGTGAAAGTTGGATAATATTATGTGTTTTCAATTCCTGGAGTTAATGGCGACTGAGGACTCTCTGATCACGTCATCATCAAAATACCCTTTCCCCATTTCATCCCGGAGATCAGGAATTGCATCCTTTTTAGGCGAGGAGAATCAAATAATGGGAGAGGATCATCCTCATTGTTCCATCCGGGGTTTCTTCATCCATCCGAGTGCCTACTGTGCCATTCTGCGAGGAATCCATGGATTTGGCTTAGCTGCTTAAAATATTTCGCTCAGGAACTTCATTAAAAATTTAAAAGTGAGTAACGGAAATTAAATTATTTAAAGTAAGTACCAAAACCACAATCAGGATTGTGCCAAAACGTTCATTTGGTTTCAACAAAAGCTATGCAGTCTGCCTGAAATTAATCTAACGAGGCGAACTCATTCCAAATTTATTTTCTCCCCTTCTTCCTTCCCTCTTTTCATTAGTCGTCCGAAAATCATCATAAAGTGAAAGCTTTCGCTTGTCAACCCAATAATGTGTTTCCTGTGTGTTTGTTCACTCACTGCTCTTCTGTTTCGTGATGGTGATTGCGTTTGGGGTAGATGAAGTCTGACCCTTTCACTCCCACTTCGTACTGGCCATACGCACAATTCATTAAAACTTCTTTTAGAATTCAGCCATGATATCCGGTTCCGTTTTTTTTAATCTCCAGGGAATAGGTCCAAAAATTAGTTAGGAAAGCTCCATTCAACATGAACGAACTAGAGTCTCCTATGTGCTACCAGTCGGGAATATTTATGATAAACGCAGGGCATGCCTAGTTTCATACAAAATAAAGTATGGAGAAAATTCAGACGTTAAAATCCTATTCTTATTAGCACACCTTTCGTGTGTTAAGGGCTTTTGGTCCTCAGGCAAATCATGCTGTGAGTGTTGAAGATGATGCTAATGAGGGTTTGATTGTTGAAAAATTGACAATGGAACAACTATCCCGTCTTTCATCTCTCTATATATAGTTTCCTTTTCATTTCCTTCTCGGAGGTTTTTCATCGATTGGGACTCACTGCGTGGGAGTTGTTTTGTTTTATATTTGTTCATTCCAAAACTGTAAATTTTTTACATGATGGAACGAAAAGAATTCTTTATTTAATTCGGGTTATGTTAAAATTGAGTCAGAATGCGTAGATTTGTGTGACATTCAAGTATAATGTTAAGATTAGCATCCCGAAAGCTGAGCTTAATTTTGACTAAATACAAATTTTCAAAATATGATGAAAACGTGCACTTTAAATTTTATCTTTGGTAGCCAAACCCGATAAGTAGATTATATTCCAATGTAGCTCTTATTAGTTGTTAATTCTTTACGAAACAAAAACCCGTTTCGATTACAGCAGAGGATTATTACGCGATCGGATATTAAAAATAAATTAGTTTTTATATATTAAAGCAAATCCATCAGAGCTAGACTGTTAAATGTTTATGTGGCAAAATTAGAACCTCGATGAATCTAACGTATTCGTGAGTACCAAATCAAGTTAATCCGTTAAAATCTAGCGTATCCTGACATTTACTCTTTGAAATTCGGCATTTAAAACGCAGTATAATATAATATGATATTTAAATTTGACTGTCAAGAGCTTATATTCACAGTATACCGCATATATTTAACGGTAATATTGCCTTGAATCTTGCGTTGGAAAAGGATGCAAGTCAATGAGACCATGACTCGTGAACAACGGGGCAAATTTCTAATTGGATACAAGGCAAAGGCAGAGAAAGAAGTGGGCATAAGGGGAGAGTTTACCAATCTTTTTGGCTATCTTTCGCCTGTTTTGATTTCAGTCACAGTGAAATTTTCACTTCTTCCGGTTTCCAGGAAAGAATTAATTGGACTAGCGCTAAGGTTTATTTAATTAGATTTGTTCTCACATACATGTGCACTGAATGCCATCCCTATCTTCGAATTCGATGACATTGTCATTTTCTCATATGGTCACGACTTTGCGGAGCACCTAAGGCAAATATATCCGAATCTGAACCTTAGTTCTGATGGCATAGTAAGGGTCATGGTGTAACCGTGAGATACAGTCTGTACCATACAGATGTCATCCAATATTCAAAGGGAATTTAATAATGCAGCCGACTTTATAAAAAGACGAAACGGTAAAATAATTTATAATATTTTCCAATTAGTAGGCTAAATATTGCCCAAAACGAAATTACTTATGGAAATACTTTCTCGTTTTTCTTATAATGCGCAGATATCCAGCCTCCGGTCCTCATCGATAAAAGTGCAAGTTTAAGATTGTACGGTTTGTACAAGCAGTCAACAGTTGGAGATTGCAATGAAAGGAAACCGTGGTTTTTTGGACGGCGAAGATGGGATTTCTGGAACAGTCTCACTGGTCTGAGTAAACTTGATGCTATGGGACAATACATTCATGACGTTAACCAAATTAAAACTAATTTAGAACGGAGTAAAATAAGTTAATTAAATATTCGGTAAATATTTCTATACATAATTCATTTTTACAGTTTCTAAATCAATTCATAAAATGTCATTCATTCTCTGCTGCATAAGAATAAAAAGATGGGCATCATAAAACCCGACAATTTATTTTATATTACTTAAAACAAATTAGTATATTAATCAGTTAGAATCACAATTAATTCTCCAGTGATAGTTATCATAGTTAGTAACGAGTTTACCAGCGTTTAGGAAATCCAAGAGTGCGTGAGTAGCGTGAATGGTTAATGGTACTTGGTGTTTTCGTCCTCGCTCCTCTTCCGATGAAATAGGCGCGCGCAGCAAACTGAATTTGGACGAAGGAATTAGATTTTTTTTTTGTGCAGCATGCAGTGTGGAGTGTTTGATGTGGCGGCGCGGTGGCGGTGGTACAGGCAGGAGAGACGCAAACAAGAAAGATAGGAAGTTCTAGGGAGTTCGAGATTTGTCAATTTCTTCTGTTTACATTTCTAATTTAATTAACAATTAATTACTAGAGTATATACGATTCTTGCTGCGAATCATGAACAGGGGAGGAAGACGTCGTCCACACGATGAGGAGGACTACAGTGGTAAACATTTCCTCAATTTGATTGTTCGCTTGACTTGACTGTTCATATGGCTTTAGCTTATCGCTTCTCTGACTCTGATTAAACGAAACGATTAATAATAATTTGATTCGGTACTACTTTACAAGGCGGGCGATATACGAAGAAAAGACGGACGAATAGCGAGCTAGTTGATGAAGACCCTCTGAAGACGCTGATTTATGATGTTGGAGAAAAGGTGATTTACATGATTAAATTAAATTAAATGATTAAAGGTCTCAGACCCAGACCTGTCTGACCAGCACCTACGAGTCGTAGGTTACGACCTACAATTTCTAATAATAAATATATCACTGTCTAATCCTTATCTTTAATTTCCTGTTCCAGACGAAAGCCTCCGTGGAAAGCAGCATTGAAGGCGTGACAAAGATGTTAGAACTTGACTTAGCATCTCAGAAAGGGAAGATATTGGAAACTTTGCTTGAAGTGGTTACCAAACTACCAGAGAAGTGCACCATTTATTCAACTTTGGTTGGACTTTTGAATGCAAAGAATTACAACTTTGGAGGAGAGGTACAAACATGTTCAAGATATTTATTCGGACGTCGAAGTCACTTATCTCAACTCTCATCTCAGTAACTAATTAACATCCATTTATTTTGCTTGCAATTCTTAGTTTCTTGAAGCTGTGGTGAAGGATTTGAAAGAGCGTATGAGGACCGAGCAGTGGATTTTGGCTGAGTATTGTCTCAGATTCATTTCGGATTTGGTCAACTCTCATGTCATTTCTTCAACTTCATTGCTTCAACTTTACGACGGTTTTTTTGTGGATGTATCCTCGGAGTCAAACACTTCGCAGGTATTTTATACGTCTGCAGACTTGACTAATTAATAGCTCTTTCGATGAGTTCTTCATGTAAGCGTATCTTTATCTTAAAGACTCGTCGGGATTGGATTGTCTTCGCAATCCTCAATTGTCTGCCTTGGGTGGGACGTGAACTCTATGACAAGAAGCAACAAACGATGGAACGGTTGATGATAACCATCGATAACTACATGAAGAAAAGGGACAAGAGGCATCATAGTCTGCTCCGAGTTTGGCTAACCGACGACCCTCATCCACAGGAAGAGGTGTGCATTTCAATTTTTTTTTAAATGGTCTTAATAGTGAACTGTCTAAATTAGAGCTCTTGTATTGTCTAGTATTTGGACTGCCTTTGGGCCCAGATTGAGAAATTGAAAATGGACGGATGGAACGAGAAGCACATTATTCGGCCTTATATAGCCTTTGACAGTGTTCTCTGCGAAGCACTGCAGCATACCTTGCCGCATATTGTTTTGCCACAAAATGCGGGACCAATAGGCTACCCGCTTCCTTCCGTTGTTTTTCGGATGTTTGACTACACGGACTGTCCTCAGGTAAGAAAGGAAACACTTTCCAATATAGTGTGTTCTCTCCTCATTAAATAATTTTTCCATCCAGGGACCTATCCTTCCAGGAGCACACTCAATCGAGCGTTACCTCATTGAGCGAGAGTTGAAAGCAATTCTAAACAAGCATCACGAAGACAAGAGAGAATGGTAGAATTAAATCAGAATGGGATTTCAGTTTATTCGTTAATAACACTATTTTCCGGCAATTTCCAGTGTGGCTGCACTTTTGGAGTACCCTCACAACCACCGAGTGCCCTTGGATTACATGATCGTGGAAGTTGTTCTTGGAGAATTGTTTCGTTTGCCAGTGCCAGAGTATCTTCAAGTATGCTATGCTGCAATTTTGCTTGAACTTTGCAAACGCCCTTCATGCCTGGTTCCACAGGTATTAGTTCACCAGCACACTCATTCCTTCCCCCCATAATCCCCTGTCCTTCACTTTTCTGTTCTTCTCATTTTCAGGCTCTGGCTCAAACAACTGAGCTTCTCTTTGAAAGGGTTGACACAATGAGCGTTTCCTGTGTAGATCGCTTCGTCACTTGGTTTGCTTACCACTTGAGCAATAACCAATTTCAATGGAGTTGGGATGATTGGGGACGAGTTGTTGGGATGGATCCACAGCATCCAAAACCCAAGTTTGTTTCTGAAGTAATTCAGAAATGCATCAGGTAACTTCCATTGTCGCGATTTCTATTACTCCGCTTCTGCTCTCTATTATATTACTTTACCCCATGTCTTAACAATATTTCACAGATTGTCGTATTACGAGCGTCTCGTGGATTTAATGCCAAAATCACTGGAGAGTCTTTTGCCTGAGCAAGGTGAAGCGATGCACAACTTTGATAAGAACATGGCTGTCCCAGTTACTGGGTTAACTCAGGCAGTTCAACTCCAGACTGCATTTCGTGAGAAAGCATCTGCTGAGACCATCTTGGATATTCTGCGACAAGTCCCGAACCCATTAGATGCTGAAATTGACATTGATACGAAGAAGTGGGCCCATAACCCGCTGGCAATAAATGTATTTGCTCAGACGGTCTTCATGCTGGGGTCTAAAACAATTTCCCACAGTCGCTCTGCTATTTTGCACCACCAAGCCGTCTTTGAGGTACACAATTTGATTTGTTTATATCCCTCAGAGTTAAGAAGTAAAGGATTTTCTTCTTCTTAATCAGTTTGCTTTGCATTTCAGACGATTTCAAAGGAGTCGACTGCGGATGCTCATCTTTGTATTTTGAAAGCTGCTTTTGAGGTCTGGAGAAAAGATACTCAGATGTTGGGTATCATCGTTGACTTGCTTCTCAAATACAAGATAGTGTCGTTTGGCTCAGTAGCCAATTGGATTTTTACAAAGGACATGCAACCGGAATTTGGGAGGCACGTTCCTTCGATTTGTATTGGGTCCTATGGGATTTCAGTTCAACTGTTTTGCTTTCCGTTTCCAAGAGGTGCGGCATTCACAAAAATCAAACTGAATTCTTTTGTTGCAGGATTTACTTGTGGGAGATCCTCCACATGACGATTCGAAAGATCAAGAAGAACATTGATCGCTTGAGCAAGGAATTGGCGGAAGCCAAGGAAAAGATCCGAATGGCTGAGAACAGTTCAAGTGACAGTGAGACGGAGGAGAAGACTCACCCAAAGGACAAGTCACTCTTGGAAATCCCTACAGAGGACGAAATCAATTTCATGGAAGAGAAACTGGAGGCGCAGCAGGCAGAGCGAAAGGATTCTTTCTTGATCATCTTCCAGCGGTTCATCATGATCCTGTCTGAGCACATTGCCCACTGCGATACGAACGGACAGCAGTTCAACACGCCCTGGTATCAATGGACGGTGGGACGTCTTCAGGAAGTTTTTATGCAGGTGCGGATGGCATGAATTGAATATAAATTGATTTCGTATAAAACTCCGAAAATGGGTAGACTTGACTAAAATAGTTTCTGTCCATTCTAGCATATTGACCAAGTCTATCAGTACAGCTCGACATTGGAGACGCTTCTCTTCACACAGGATCTGGATAAGAATATTCTGGAGATTTTTGAACAATTCAAGGCATTGAAGACATAAAGGTTATACAGTTTACAATAATATGTAAATGTCATTGTCAATAAAGGTGTCGTAGGCCTGATTGATTCAAGTCTCCTTTCTCATGTTGTAGTCAACTTTTCACGAATTGAGGGTCATCAGAATACAGCATAAATGAATTGAACTTTTACCGTTTAAATTAATTTATTCTAACCGGATTTCTTTGTTAATGCATGCACCACATGAAGGCATTCAGTCATGTCAATGTGATTAGAGCTGTCAGACACATACATGCTGGAAGTATAAGTATCTTGTCTTGTCTAGAGATTAGAAGTGTTGTGAATTTGTGGTACAAACTAAATATTATTATCCATTCATCCAGAGTGTTTTGTTTGGCAGCGGGAGATGAGCTGAAGATGGGATGAGATGAGTTAGCTGAGGTGTGCGGATCGCATTGACACCCCCATTGTGGCCGAGAGGTCTCGATAGGAAAATCCTTCAAAGTCAACGTCACTCATTTCCGGAATGCTGCTAAGGGGTTCCCTGTCGGGGGGTGTGAGCTCCACAGAAGCACCAGTGAAACACGAGTCAAAATACCGAGTATCTGTTTCTGATGTTACCTGAGGCTTGAACGGAGGGGTAATCTGCCAGAGGTTTACAAAATAAGATTAAAAAATGAACGCCACTTCATTCAACCAGAGGATTCCCATTCCCGAGTTATAAAGAAACGCGAGATGGAATTTCAGTCTCACCTTTCTCTGCAAGAGGTCTTCCCAATTGATGAAACTAAAGAAAGGGTGGTTCATGACTTCCTTAACATCTGCAGGTCCACCACCAAGCCGCTCCTTGGGATTCTTCCGAAGTAACGCACTTAGCAAGTCTTTCGCAGTGTAGGAAATATTGTTAGGAAACTTGACCTGGAATTGAGAATAGAGTGGGAATGGAAATAATGGAATGGCTTATAAATAAAAGTATTCATTGAAAACCGTGAGGTTACCTACCTCTTGCATAACAATTAGCTCAAATAAGGTATCGTGGTCACGATTATAGAATGGCAACCTTCCAATCATCATCTCATACATAACTAGAGAAACCAAATACGCCAAATAACATCTCTAAGTTTAAGTTCTGGAATTAATTACACTTTGAGGAGATACAGAGCCGGAGATCTTACCCACGCCAACGCCCCACCAATCTACCGCTAGCCCGTAATCTGCATCTTCTAATACCTGCAAAATGAAGTCAAGCTATAGCTGTTGATCCTTTTCTTCATTTTTACTTATGTCCTCCGGATTACCTCGGGCGAAAGGTATTCCGGGGTACCGCAAAATGTCTTTGTCGTTCGACCGTATGTGATGTCTTCTTTACACAGACCGAAATCGGCAATCTTTATGTGTCCATCCTTGTCTAGCAAAAGATTCTCCAACTAATCAGTCAAACAACACTTATCAGCATGGCAGGATCGAAAAACAAAAACGAAAGAAGCAAGTTCAAACCTTCAAGTCCCTGTAAATAATTCCATTCTCATGTAGATATCCAATGGCTGAAATGATTTCTGCCCCGTAGAACCGCGTCCTGTCCTCTGAAAATGACTTTTCCTTGGAAAGATGAAAGAAGAGCTCGCCTCCATTGACGTACTCCATGACAAAACAGAGTCGGTCTGCTGTCTGGAAGGAACATTTGAGAGACTGAAAAAAAGAATTTGGATTTGGAACTTGACCAATTAATAAAGGGGGAACGAAGTGTGCGACTGAGGAGTACGATTAGAAAAGGATGATTCGTCGTTTGCAAGACACGGTTCTCTGTGAGCGTATGATCAACTTCGTCCTTCTTGATGATAACTTCCTTCCTCAGGATTTTGATGGCGTAGAGGAGTTTGGATTTCTTGTCACTACAAAGAATGACCTTCCCAAATGTTCCCTTTCCCAACAGTTTGAGAAATTCGAAATTCTCAAAAGTCTGCAAAGAAAGTTGAATTAATTTGGAGTCATTTGGGTTCTGAATCTATCGTGTTTTTTAAATCCAAGATTATAAGACTCACCACTTTCTTAGTGCCCGACAACAACGAAAATCCCTGCATGCCGAATTTGTTCGTCAGATCCTGGTCTGGGTAGTTATGCGAACTTCTGAGGATACTGTCACAACTATCCATACTAACACTCCGACTAGATTCTTGGAGCTGAAAAATGTTAGGATCTTGATCATGAATAGCCTGCGCCACTTGCTCAATAGCGGTGATCCAGCTCTCTCGATCTGCTTCGGACTCGGCGTAAAATGTGCGCTCAATGACCCGAGTGAACTGGAGACCCCTGATGACAAATGTAAATGGTTTCGGCCGATCCGTCTTCATGATTTGACATCCCCTAACATGGAAATTATTCAGAATCTCTCCCGTCCGGAACATGGGGGCTTCAGTACGACCCTTGTATCCAAGTAGTGCTCCATCTTCGTATAACAGGAAATACCTCGTTCTCCAATTCTTAATTGTTTCTCCTATAAATTAAAGTATCAAAGCAGAAAATGATTAGTCAAAAATCATTGTTCACGTCACGTGAACAACAAAAGTGAAAGATTGATTCTCTGTACCTCTTTTGTACAGTAAGCCTTCCTTTACTATTCCTCCGCTTGGTTGTTGTAGAGTATTATTCATCTTGATTCCCTCGAATTTGTAAATCTTCGACTACTTCCGCTCCTTCCGTAATTAGTTATAACTGGAGTTGGGAGTTAGGGTTGTGCCGTATACTTGACAACTACCAGAATGAAGACAGTTCCTAAGAAAGAACGAATAGCCTATAGACATTTAACTAATTGGCCACATTGGGCTTTCTGCGTAAGTAAATCTAAATTGCGTCATTGAACAGTAATGGTGGCGGAAACCCAGCTGTGAATTAGATTCATTGCGAACGAATGTTGGTGCCAGTTCCAATAAAAGTAAATCAAAGCCATAACATAGGATAAAGGTGGTAAAAGCCCATTAGAAACTTTAAGACTAGACTTGTGTCGTGTTCGTGTCATTTAATTTACCTTCAACGAATCGACGTACGTAGGAGGAAGAGCGAAGAATTCGATGTCTTCTGAAGAATGTTTAAATAAGATGATTAAGAATACACATTGGAGATTAGATTACCATTAAATTTCTTTCCGGAGAACAACCTCGCCAACCAACCAACCAAGAAGAGCCAGAAATTTAAGACGAATATGTTTTGATGAGAATGAGAGAGGGCGGAAGAATGAATGAATGTGGTGGGGATTTAATGTGTTGACTTTTTTGTGGGCATTCTAGGCAGGCAGACAGACTAGACTCGGAATCAATTGGAGTTGGTTGGTGTTGAACCGAGTCAAGAGACACCCAGGCATGCATTTCCCCCAGTAGTCTGGACCAAGGTCTCATTCATCAACCACACAACTTGCTGCGCAGATCAAGTCAATTCCGCCCGCATCATATCAGTGCAGTAGATAGATACCCAAATTACATTTAAATCTAAATGACCAATCAAAATTCACCGGATTCGCTCAGGCGCGTGAATCTCCTAAAAATCAAGACTGCGAAAATATGAATTATCCCCCCTCATTAAAATGGCTGGAGGAGAATGTTTAATTTATTAATTTTTACATTTTCTTGAGTTACTTATTGGAATTCTGAATCCTTTTTATGTGTATGACCTAATTAATGTTATGCTTGAATGCTTTGATTTTCTTTTAAAAACTTCAAAACAGTTCTTGAGTTCTTTTTTAACTTTTAATTCATGAATGGGAATCCATTTCGTTTTAATAATTAAAAATGCAGGCGCTACTTACACGTTACACATCTATCCGAAGCATTTATGTCATAAATTAAATAAAGAGTAAAGTTTACTATGGTCCGTTTGAGAAAAATATGGGCCGGGAAAGCATAATATTGAGGCCACCCCATGCATTTAGATAGTGAGGCCTGGTTTCCCAGCCGATATTTTCCTTAAAAACTCTATAGTTGTAGTTGTCACAATTCACAGAAATTTACCAAAAAAAAAAAACAATTTCGTGGTCTATGGGCATTTGGCAGACACCAAGGTGAGTTCTTTTGTTTTGAATGATGTGGCTAAACTTGGTACAACGAACGTTCTTGCTGGACGCTAAACCGGGGTGATTAGATTAATAGTTGTATAATAATGTTAAACTCCTATAAGTTCTACTCCCTCCCCTTCAACCACATCCTCCTCGTCGTCAGTGATGTCGTCAGTCTTAATAGTTAGAGTCGACGAGTGTGTCATCTCCATGAGCCCATCTTCCTGCAGCTCTTCTTCTGTTACTTCCTCTTCCTCGTAGGATATTTCTTCCATTGAGACTTCCTGGGCCATGCCAGAATTCGTTGGATAACTCAACTCCTCTCCATCATTTTCGGACACAATTGAGACTTCGGAAGGATCCTCTGCTGGATGAGCTGCTTGAGCGTTGCTCTCCATTTCCATGGCTTCTACAGAAGTTAGTGGCAAGAGCTCGATCACTTGCGTTCCATCCCCAGTGTACGTAACCAACTGGGTCTGTCCCATTCCCTCCGAATTTATTGTTACCGGCATCCCACCAGCGGATGATACAAATACAGAGCTACAGAAAACCAATAATTAAATGTTTTTTTTAAAGGAGAGCCAGTTCTAGTTCAAGGCGACCAGCGTACTCAACCTACCATTTCTGAGGATCCAAGTACATGTGATCATTTTGGACACTAAGACTGGACTTATCGTCAAATGCATAATTCCCATGATTCACGACAGAGGTGGTCCCATCCTCGCTAATTTCAACAGCATCCTCGCCCATGTTGGAAACTTGCTCACTCTCATCCGTAAGTTGGAAGAAGACAACGGGATTCCCTTCGGAATCCGTCCCTGTAATTTTCCGAAACTTGTTCCCGTGGATGTCTTGAACAAGAAACTGCCCGTCAGTATCCACGGCGTCCACACTACCGAGCAGCATCGTACCGTCTCCTGAGATTTCAACTCCGCCAACTTCTGAAGAGGAATTATCTAAAACAAAAACTTGCTGCGTCCCATCCCCTAATATGTGCTCAGTGTATCCATCTCCTGTTTGATGAATTTGAGTTCCGAGTCCAAGCGAAGCTGCAATTGAACTTGCCACATTGTTTAATGCTTCGGCTAAATAGGAAAAACGGGAAACTTTTAGTTAGTGCCCATATATTCTACATATTATAACTTATACTCAAATATACCTTCGGATGATGGAAGAATTGACAAGGGGACGGTGATGGATCCTCCCATTTCATTAATGATTTCAGCGTGTTGGCCATCCGCACTTATCAGACCGTCAACCTCCACCACTTGTCCATGATATTGTTGTGAGTTGCTGTGATCAGATGCTGAAGTCACGTCCTCCGGTCCAATTAGAGAATCTTCCATTTCTTCAGAAACTTCATGGTGCAGGGACCGGATGTGTGTCTACGGAAATAAAACATGTTTATACTAAATGAATAATTATTTCTGAGGCAGGTAGTCGTCCAGTTTCTCACATTAAGGTTAGCTAGTCTTGCAAATTGCTTGGGGCAATACTGACATTGGTGTTGTCCTTTTGAATCTCGATTGCGGTGCAAATTAGCTGCAATATGATGCTGCAATGCTGAATGAGTTTTAAAACTTGCTCGGCATACCTAGCAAAAAATTCATCCAAATATTGAATCGAATATAAATGGATTAGAGAGACTCAGAGAAGCATGGTCCAAACCGCCCTGGTCCAAACTTACATTGCAAGATAACTCCTTGGCCGTATCGTGTGCTAGTTTGTGTTTCTGGAGTAAGGATATGCTCAAGGCGACATAATCACAACGGTCACAGTGTGGAAAGGAGTAGGTGGCTGGAGGTTCAATGGAATGTTTTGTGTACAAATGGTAGAGCAAGAGATTCCTTTTAGAAGCAAAGTAACCACAATACTCGCATATCCTGGCGTCCACTTTTTCACCATGCACCTCCTAATTGAAAAACAAATTGCTTATAATAATCATTATCAGAACAGCCCGAATGAGATGAAAATTGATAATTATTGAGTCATTTTACCACCAAGTGCTTCCTGTAGAGATAATATGAGTCAAAGTTCTCAGGGGCGTCGCCACTCCCACAGGGGATGCATGTCCATGGTCCTAAAGTGTTCTGAGCAGCGCTTGACACGACTTTCTTGACAGTTTCTTCTGTATCCCAGAACTTTGATCTTGTTGGGGAGGGAGATTTCTTGAGGACGACGGAGCCTACCGAATCTGACGAGGATTTCAAAACTATGTAGGATACTTTGGATTTCCCTTCCTTGCATCCTGCCTCCGGTGGACCCTTCTGTACGATCTTCAGTTTCACACTTTTGTTATCTCTAACCAGCTCGGGATATTTCTTCAGAACTTCAGAAATTATCTTTGAGTGGTTTGGTGGCTGATCCTCCTTCATGGTTGTGCTGCACTCGATGATAGGGACTATCGGATTCGGATTTTGAACAACTGGTAATGGTACAGGCTCAACTTCTTTATTCTCCTTCTCCAGATCCGGCGCAAATCGAACGGATTTCAAAACCTGTAATTTAAATTCATCAAATATTGCTGCATTAACTTAATTTCTGACACATTTTATTTCAATAATGATCTCAAACTATTCTTTCACCAACCTTCTTTGCAGGAGTGGACTTCAGTGAACTGACAATCTCATTGCTTACTACTGTTTCAACTACGTTATCTGACAGCATGGGTTCGGTTGTGCTGATTTCCACCGAAGTCTCCACTTCCGTATGGTCTGAAACTTCTTCGCAAAGAACGTTTGACATGTCCTCCTCCGTCGTGCTTCCTTCCATTGACGCCAACTCTCTTTCAATATCTTCGCTCATTTTCGCCATTTTAGCTGTATCTGTTTCATAATCATAAGAATTTAAAAAGGTCTTAAATGGCCTTTAACAGCAGTAAATATTACGCTTTACTTGTAAGAGCGGCTTCATCCTCTGAAGGAAGTTTGTGTTTTTGAGATGGAGGGCCTCCCTCCACGTGAATTTTCACGGCGTCGAAGACACTTGAAGGATTCCTGGGAAGACTAGAGATGAGCGGCTGAGTTGGAAATTCATCTGGCAGATTTTGTACAAGCCTAAATGCACCCTCCTCTTCGGGGTCAGGCCATTCGAATCTGGTCGGCCTTGCCGGTTCAACTTTTTGAGGAATTTGATACCTAACAGCAAAGATTGAATTAACATAAGACGTAAAAAATTAAAATGATCAGCACAATGTTAAATAACTTACTTGATGTCTTGGGTTTGAACAATTGTCTTCCTTTCCTTCCATATGGGTAGCCTAGAAGAAAAAAAAAGGGCGTTTAGTTTTTGCACAGAGATGCAGACTGTGTGACTTAATATGTTGGCAAACTTTTTGGGCGCCTGAGCGTTTCTGATATTCGTCCTACTGTGAAGCCCAGCAAGTCGGATGGGTTGCTGCTGAACCCGCGCTAACACAGTCTTCGTTTTTACTCCGGCTGGTAAAGGCCTGCTCATGGTTAACTGTTTCCGGATCCCAGGAAGTGTTTTAGCGTTGAGGGTAGACTGCATCAACGATTTCAGAACTTGCGGCCCGCCGCCACCTGTTTTCAACACGAGCTTCCCCGCCGCTGGTTTGGCTTTGGTAATTTCATCTGGTTTTCGGGCATGTGCTTCCAGTAGTTTAATCAGGATGTTTATGTTCATCTGCTTAACGGCATGATATATGTCCTTGAAGTGTGCTCCTCGAGCTTCCAACTTCCCAGTGTAAATAAATCTAAGAATAACGATTATGGTGTAATCCAGCAGTCGTTTCATATGTTTTTAAGCTGATATCCTCAATTCTGTTTTTACTAACTTGATAATTACAAGCATCGCCGAGAACTCCATATCTTGGGAAAGTACGAGCATTCCGTTTGTGAGACCGTTGGCACGTTCAAGATTGCTAAAATAATCTGTGCACATATTGAGGACAAGCCGATGAACCTGTTAGAATTGAATAAACGTGCAAAAAGCAATTAGTAATGACAGTAAACTAATAGACGTAAATGTGAAGAACACTTTTTCTGACCTTTATAATCTGGAGGTTATAAAATTGGAGTGTGAGATCGCAGTAGTCGCTCCTCTCGTACATGAGCTGCAGTCGCTGGAGACAGTAGTTCCCCCAGTTATCCACACGTACATCTTGTATCTTTGAAGGAGGAACCACAGTGGATGTTGTTGGATGCGTTGTTTTGGGTATCAAAGCGGGTGGATTTAATAGTACTTGGTCGCCGTGAATGACTTTGACCGTGGTATCTGGCAGGTTAGTTGCTTCCAAACCGACTATTGATAAATGTTGTTGAGACATCCTGTCCTTAAACAATACCTTCCTTGTGTGAGTAGTCAACAGTTTTTGTAGAAATAGCTGAGCGGTCTTGGAATGAGTAACACTTAATTTCGTACACCTTCTACTCGGTTCTGTTCCTCAGGCCCACCACATCACCACGAGTTTCCCTCTCAAGCGGAGTTGGTGGGGCACCTAACAAAGTGTCAGAGATCTAAATGGTACACAAAAAAGAGAGAAAAGAAAGAAGAGTAGTTTATTGGGATTGGGTAATCAACACAGCTGTTGAGTAGTTTGTTTAGGTTATTACCTCTAGTTTTTAAATGGAAGGTCAACGGGGTTTGTGGCACTAGTGCTCTTGGCACACGTGGGAGTCAGTGTTTCTTCCGATTTTCCAGCAGGTATTAAAAGTCTACCAGTGAAGAATAATGGAAAGTAAAGAAAGTCTCAGAGAATAATAATTCACTTCAAGAAACAAAAAGGAAGCCAAACAATTTTGTGTGTTCCCGCCAGAACCGGAGGCTGACTCTTTAGACCCCGAATTTTAGTCTTAAACGAGGGTGCAGCTGCGGCGTCCATACTTTCTTATCCCCGAAAATGACAAATTGAATGATGTTAATGGTACCATTGACGTGAACTGTGACCCACTGAGAACAAATGCCGCGGCAAATTATTTCACCGTGGTATTATATCTGGAATTTAACTTTATTGAACCAATCATTAACTCAGCATACAAAGGTCAAAGGTTATATTTAAGTTAAATATTCGTCGATTTAAGTGTTAAGTACCTTCGGCCTCCTCCTCCTCTTCAAAATCCCGAGTTTTGATATCGGCGTCATCGGACACTCCCATAATAATGTCGATCATAAGGAGAAGAGATTCCATATCTCTTGGTCGTCTATTATCCAGGGTATAGAACCTCACCAAAGAGTAATTGTCCAACACTTGACCAATGGCAGTTGTCAGTTTCAGGAATTTGGCATTCCATTTTGTCTCAACTTCATTCATGAGAATACTCTCTGCCTCCGGTTCCAAATAAGAGTGAAGTCGCTTCTTGTCCCTTTTACTCATCAGATCCATTTTCGTCAAGATGGATACATGTGGGATTTCCAGATTCACCATTGCTCCCAAAGCTGACATGAAATATGAAATTAATCAATTTTTAAGAATTTTTGTTAAAACTGAGCGTGGGAAGGACAAAGAAAACATTTTTAGTTCCGATTCAATTTTACCCGACATGGCCCCGGCGATGAATTTTGTCCCATCCGTCAAAAAGTGAGCATCAATCGTGTACACACCACACACACGGAATGACCAAGACTCCAAAGTATGAATAAATGTTTTCATAAGTCCCAAATGTGTGTACAGTTCAATTTGACCTGGACAGTCAAACAGATAGTAATCCCCATCAACGTCCTCTCCTAGCTGTTCGTGGAGCCAGCCCATGTGGTCCACCAAGTATCTGCACGAATCCAACAGTGTTTACAATCGAATAGTTTACTAACAAAATTTAGTAATCATTTGTAAACTTACTGCATACAATAAAGGAGAGCCCCATTTGGACCTAGTTTCAATTCCTCATCTTGCATGACATCTTTCACTTCAATGAGATCTCGAATATCTACCACAGGTTGGTAAGCAAAATACTCTGCAGCTGGATCCAAATTCACAACACGAATTTGTCGTTTCGTATCCATGGCATGCTTCTCCATGTGTGTACAGTAGGTACTCTGAAATGAATGAGACTTAGAGGATTCCATTCCATTATCGATTTATACAGAAACACAATAAATTTTTTTCAATAAATTACCTTTCCGCATCCTGCGGGCCCCATTACGATTTGAGCAAACCGCATGGTACTTATGCACCTTCGGATGAGTGCTATTGGGGTCCCAAGGTCCAGTAACGACTGTAACGAACGAATGTCGATACGCTGCTTGATCGCTTGCTTCCTTTTTTTGCCGCAAAAGTTTTACATTAAAGACAAATCGAGATTTTAATTCCCGCGTCACACATCACAATCCACTTCCACACCACACCACAAAGGCCTCGTAAATCAGCTGTTTGATAAGGTTATTGAGAGTTCAGCTCCATTTATCGTTAACGAATTGTTCAGCAGCTGCTGCAGCTTGTTTACAGAGGTAGGTCGGCTTTCGGCATTTGGTTTAGTTAGTTAGTAAGTTATACAACAATTTTGTAGGGCAATTTACAATATATTAATATGTAACATTATTTTAATATAAGAAATGATGAGAAAATCCTATAATTCCTCCGCTGCCCGCACATGCTCATGTTTGTTGTAACACTTACTTGTTTTTGTTTCTGTAGGATACGATACAACCCGTCTACGCCGGCCAGCGGCCACGGTACAGCATGATTGAGGTTACTGCCAGACTTATGCAAGGAGCCTATCTGGCTGGTGAACTCCTTGAATGCGCAATCACGTTTACATGTCCGCCTCCGCCGCCTCATGTTCAGTCACCGGGGAACGAGCAGGAAGAAATTCTTGGATTAGCAAGTGCTCAGATTTATTGCCGATGTCAAATGAATCAGTCCCAAGTTGCAAATCTGTATGCACAAGTACCAGGAGTGAATTCCGGAGTTGAGCATCAAGCCGTTGTGACTTCCAAACCAACGTCATTTGCTCCATTGCTGAACGACGACAGCTCTACTTCCAGCAACGGTGGAACTGTAGGTGGTAGAACCGCATCCACTTCTACGAATAGAGTCGTGTCGACAACGAAACCAACTATCCTCTTCTGTGATTTACGCCTCTTGCCCGGGGAGTCAAAGACGTGTACGTCTCTACAGCATTCCTCTGTCTTATTTCCAACCTAGGCATATTGTTTCCCTTTATGAAAACTGCCATTACTTTTCATTTCTAGTTTGGTATCGAGAAGTATTGCCATTGGATGGTCCTCCGTCATTCCGCGGACAGATTTTGAAATATGCTTACAAATTGACAGTTGGAACACAGAGGATTCACTCCCACATTCGCTTACTGCACGTCCCTATCAAAGTTTTAGTCTTGCAAGGTAAGGTTAAAAGTAAGGAGGCTACTTTTATTTTAATTCCTGAGCCCTCTTTGACTAGGATGTTTGCTTTTACAGAATTTGCAGAAGCAGCGATTTTAAATGGAAGCGAGGAACTAGCACCGGCCAACCCTTTCCTCTCGGACCAAGAGAAAGAGTCCTATTCTGACACGGCGTTCCAAATTCTTCAAGTGGTCACTTCCCAACGAAATCAAAAGTTTTACAACGTCACGAACCAACGAGGCCATGTTGTGAAATTCTGCGTCTTCAAGCAAGCCTATAAGCTTGGGGAGGACATTGTGGGTTCTTTGGATTTCTCAGAGTCAACTGTTCCCTGCATCCAGTACGCTGTTTCCCTTCAAAGTATGGAAGACCTCACGCCAGAGTATCGGGCCGAGAAGCAACGCAATGTCGTAGCCACCTATTCCAAATTCCACGAAATGGTCATCGGCTACCAACAATCCCATTTCGTTATTCCGGTCCCGCTTCACGTTACCCCAAGTTTTCATACAGACCACATCCATCTCAAGTGGAAACTCCACTTTGAATTTGTAATTAGTAATTCCTCGTTTACTGAACTTGGACTCATGCCCTCTGAAACACCGGACGCTGGAACAATGGATGGGAAGTACTGGCAAGCTCCAAGTTCTGTAAACATTGAGACGATGGTTTGGGATCTTCCGATTAAGCTCTACCCCAATTTGCCCTCATACTTGTCCCAAGGTTTGCAAATGGTAACTCAGTATAAGCAACGCATCTAAGCGGGAGACGGTCCCTGCAAGCTGTCCCCGCATCCCCTAGAAACCTTCCCCTCATCCCCTCGTTTTCGGAGACTTGTCCCCTCATTCCCTCACCTCGACAAATTGTCTCCTCACCCATCAATTTTCAACAAATTATCCCCTCAACACGCTCATCCCCTCAATAAATTTCAAGTCGACAAATTTAGAAAAATTATTTGTCATTTTGTATGTCATTTATTAACATCTTAATGCAATTTTTGTCGTATCACTTCGGATCAAAACGAGAATTAAGTAGCAAGGAAGTATCCACGTATAATAATCACTCAATGAGATGTAAGATGTAATGAGATGTAAGATGTAAGATGTGGTAGTCGTACGCTGTGGTATGGCAGGCAGGAGACTCTTTTTGTTCCGTATAATCCCCTGCTTCCCCTCCACAACTGCATGTGGAGACTTTGAAAAGAAGGAAAAAGAGGAAGGAGGTTGTTTAGAAGAAGTGAAGAAAAGTCAAACACTC